>Ga0272442_10008185_pt1 | contig 13337 bp, 27 predicted proteins | sample SSMForm2O_FD_200262 | JGI IMG/M metagenome (GOLD analysis project Ga0272442, IMG submission 200262) | Marine sediment archaeal communities from Little Sippewissett salt marsh, Falmouth, MA, United States - SSM-Form-2O | ecosystem: Environmental > Aquatic > Marine > Wetlands > Sediment ...
TTGAGGATAAAGAGGATGAAGAAATGATGAAAAATTCAGAATTGTATATCGAAATGTCAGACATTTTCAAACGGTTGTTAAAACTAACTAGAAAATACCCTACAGACGTCAAATTCAAAGTAAAATGCCAGATAAGAGCAGAAAAAATTTATCCTATTTTTGATTTAGAGTTTGATGGGGAAAGATATGAGTAAGAAATTGTGTTTGAACTGTGGGCGTCCAAGACCAGAATCTAACTTGAAATTTTGTTCACGACAATGTTGTAAGGAGTATCTTGGGTACACTATAGGTTACAAAGTTAAGGCACAAGAACACAAAGGAAAATATTACCGTCCAAACTATAAAAAACCTGAAGACGACCCAATGTACAACAAGTTAATAGCACAGTTTAAAGGAGGCAAAAAATAATGGGATTCAGATTAGTTATACAGTTTACTAGAGACCACTATCAAGCAATACCAGACGTATTTCCTAACAAGGCAACTGCCTACGAGTATCTAAAGCATCTCGGTTACGACTACATAGATTATGAAATAGTTTCAGAATCCGAGTATAACAGGGTTATGGGAATCAAAAAACCATACATAATGCACACAATACGTGCACCAAAGAAATTTGACCATCATATACCTATTTTCAAACCTAAATTTGTGCATAGGAGGGAAGACTAAATGTCATTTTTTAACAAGAAGAAAAAACAAAAGCAAAAGATTTATGATACACCTCACAAAAACAAGTTCAATACAATGTCTTTGATGCCTTGTTTAGACTCAAGGCGTCAAGAAAACGTTGTCCTGACCAACGTAAAAGAAAAAAAGGGAGTAATTGTAGGGTCTTCGGCTTTTAACTCTCAAATGCCTTTTACGATTTACCAAAAACATCCCAAAACGGATATTGATGTTGTTGTACCTAAACCAAAGAATTTTGCTTTAAAGACCGAGCAACAACTTGATAATATGGTTGGGATGAACAACTACTACGTTTCAGAATTGGAACACGACCAAGGCAAAACATATCGAGTACACTCACGAGCAAAGGGCAATCAAGTTATAGTTGATGCCAGTAAACCTAAAAAAGTACCTTTTACAACTATAGGAGGAGTGCGTTATGAAACTCTTGCCCATAGGGAACAGGCAATTAAAAAGATGATAGCAGACCCAAATGCCCAGTATAGACGCAAAAAAGATGAACGTATGCTTGGATATATTAACAGATACAAACGGTCAAGGAAGTATTTAAAATGATTGATTTTTATAAATTGGGGTTGTTTATTTTGTTTTTTTCAGTTATTGAAATATCGTTATATTTATTCAAAAAATGGATGGCAAAGAAATGTTTGATGCAGAAGAATCTTTAGACAGGGCAGTAAAGCAGGAAGAATCAACTTACGTATTTTTTATGCATGAGGATGGAAAATGGTACAATGCTGGGTTGTTCACAGTAGATGGCATTGAAAAAGTTTTGTCAGACCTATCAAATATGAAGGGAGTCGTCAAGGTTGCACACGGTTCGGATAAAAACTTTGCTGATAAACAGAACCGTCAAAGGATGATAAAACAGGTAAAAGAACCAGTACAAAAATATGCAGAATCAAGACAATTTGGTCAAAACTGGCAAAGGGCAAAAGAGGATATTGGTCAAAAATGGCAACAGGCAAAACAAGATTTTAGTCAAAGTTACCATAGCAGAATTGTACGACAAAAAGGAGAACAACGACCTACAGGTATGGATGCTTGGAAGGATATGCGTCCTCCCAAAATGCAATTTGATATGCCTTTATTCAGACCTGCTGTTGTTGGACGTAATCAAGGGTTTACGCAACTTTACAGACCAATAATGTTTAGACCTCACTTTTTTGGGAGAAAGAAAGATGAAAATACCAAATATTAAGGGCAAAACCAAAAAAGAGTTAATCGCCATTATCGAAGAATTAACTGAAAATGTTGCTATCTTATATCAGTTGGCACAATCCTACAAACTCATATATGATGAAGAAAGAAACAGATTGTTAGACTGTTTTAGGGAAGAAATCGAAGGAGAAGAAATATCAAAAGAAGATATAAAAGAATTGCTAAAAAAACCAAATATTAAACTGGAGGGATACTCATAGACGCTGTTCCATCTTTTCGGTTTATTGCAAGTCTCATCCTATTTGGTCTCTGTATGGCAATATATATGCCTGTTATAGACTACTTGAGAGTTGAGTTCCCTGCACCAGCAAATATGATTTTGTATGCAAATGCTATGTTTTTCATTTGGGCAAGTTTGGCAGGGTTTATGCTGTTAGGGAGTGGCATAAAATTAATTATGATGTATCAAAAAAAGAGTGGTATATATTAGAATTTAGTGGTTGACTGCGACGTCAATAACGTGTCTAGAAAAGGGCGGTTTTGTTTGGTTTTTTCCGTCCTTGTCTCCTCTTTGGGAGGTGGTTAGATTGCCTTCTCTCCACCTCCTAACAACCATTTAACAAAAAAAAAGTAACGTTGCAGATGCTTTAATTCTGCCTTTAAATAAAAAATAAAAAGAGTTTAATTTTTGATATTTTCTCTTTTGCGTCTTGCCCATTCTTCTAATGAACCTGCGTCTGTTATCTCCTGTAGTTGTTCAGGAGTCATTTTAATAGTTTTTGTCATTTCTGCGTTATACTGTTTTATTGCTTCTGCTTCTTGCTCGTATTGATGTCCCATCTTATCGGTTATCTCTTTTAAGGCATCATTCATCCTTGCTACTTCCTCTTGTAACCTCGTTATTTCTTGCTCTTGCTGTTTAACCAATTCTGATGGTTCTGCCTGAAACTCAAATGCTAATAATTTATGTACTCCCTGCTCATATTGTTCTGCTAATACCGCATCTGATAATTGCCTATAACCGTGCAATGATTCGTGTCCCATCATTGATTCGATAACATCAACTGGTATTTCGGTTGAAAGTTGCGTCCTAAAGAATTTTCGTAGGCAATGTGGGTGTATCTTATGGTAATCATGACAACTGGAGTTTTTATCCTTATCGTTTAATCCTGCGTCTCTAATTAACCTATTCCAAATGCGTCTTGCGTTTACACTGCTGAATGGGAATATTCGGTTATCATTAACTGGTTTTCTGTTTGGAATGTTGCATTTGCTGATAGCAGTTCGGATATAAAAATCTCGTGGTGTCATTTCATAGGTTATTCCGTTATCGTCTTGATGTTTTGATTTGTTAACACACCATTGAATAACTGCGTTTCTTGCTTCGTTGCTCATAAAGGTAGTTCTTCTTTTACTGGTTTTTGCCATACCAAAAGGTACAATTATTTTAGCAGGATTTCTAGTTAAATCTACGTCATCAAAGGTTAAGTTAACTGCCTCATTTATCCTTAAACCAGATGATGCCATCATTAAAAACAGTGCTCTGCCTTTTAATTCTGCGTGTTGTAGGATTTGTTTTAATTCCTTTTGAGTGGGTACGTGGTCTACTATGATGTTGTTTTTAACGTCTACTGCACTATTAAATAAGTCATCCCAAAAACCATTATTCAGTTCTATGTCGTTTCTCCTTAAGAAAACCTTAACACAAAAAACTGCTCCTGATTGTGCGTTTGGTGATTTACCTGCTTTTCTTAAAAAAACTGCATAATCAAAGATATCGTCTTTGTATTCTTTGTCGGTTTTTCTATTGTTAATATAATCGTCTGGTGATACCTTTAAAAATTCAAAATATTTCTTTAATTGAGATTTATAGGTATATTGAGTGCTTTGTGTTCTTAATCTACCTAAAAACCTGTTCATAACTTTGCTTGCCTCAAAATCTAAATCTTGGTCTTTTCTTTTAGTGCCTTTTACATATGCCATATTGGTTTGCCTCCAAATTTTTTTTCTTTCATAAATATTCATATCGCCTAGATGTATATAAGTTTTATGTTGAAAAAATAAAGTAGAGTTTTTTTTAAGAGATGATAAAAAATTGTTGTCATTAACTACAAAATAAAAGTTAAATCAATAAGTCTTCTGCATTGCTACTACTACTGTCAGGTTTAAATGTCCTAGTAACGCACCAGTCTAAATCTTTATTATCCTGCCTATCTAACTCTTTAACCAAGGCATTAATAAATTCTTCTGATACAACCCACTTAACAGTTTTATCATAAACCTTTGTTTCCATAAACATATCCTTATAAGGTTTTTGAGTAATCTTGATATTTACGGATTTATAACCAGTTGCCATAAAAAAAGTAATAAATTATCAGTATATAAATTTTTTAAAAAAAAGATGGGATTTATTCTTTAATCCCTAAAAACTTATGCCAATTCTTTAAGTCTTCTTCCGTCCAACTTGGTAAATCATTAGGTTTTCTAATTAGTTTCATATTAGTACAAACTAGGGATGCCGATAACGTCCTTAAACCAGATATAACAATTTCGATAGGTATTGCTAACTCATCATAAGTTTCTGGTGCTTCTTTTTGATATTGCCTTATTTTTTCAATAAACTCGCCTATTTCATCACTTAACATTCTTTTGATTGGATAATAATATGAATTTTCTGCTTTCATTTTATTATCCTCTATGTACCGTGTTGAAAGTTTAACTCATTTCCTTCTACTATTACACCTTCAATATAGAAACAACTTCTCTTATCATCATCTATTACTTGATTATAAAACTTCTGTATTGCTTCTGTAATATCTTTTAAACGGTTTTTAGTTTTAATTGGTTTTATATACTCAAACGAATCAGCAAATATTGTTATCTCTTGTTTTGGTTTACTTAAAATATTACTTATATCTCTTAATGCACTTACGTCCCATTGAATAAATTGTTTATAACCGTCGTATTTGTAATATTTTAGTTGAATTTCCTTTCTATAATTCATTTCATCTGTCTGTGCATTAACAAATTTTAGTATGTCTTTTTCGTCTTTAGTTTTTCTCATTTGCTCAAATAATTCGTTAGCAACTGCCTTTTTATCAAGTAATATTTTCTGCTCTTCTTCATTCATTTTGATGCCTCACTAATTACAAAAAACCAAGGAACTCCATCAAATACATCACCTTCTTCATAGTTTTCCGTATGCAAATCAGAGAGTATATCCGATAGTTTTTCAATTTCTTCTTTTGTTGGTTCTCTGGTTACTTCGTTATCATACTTACTTAAATCAAGTTTCTTGTAGTCTTCGTCTGATAAATGATTTGCCAATAATATGATATTTACTTTCATTATTTTGCCCCCAAATCAATTTCATTTCCTTCTATGTCTAGTATATCGTGTAAACTAACATCATATACAGCACAGAACTCTTTTAAACAACTGGAACAAACAAACTGATATTCTATAAAATCATCTTGGTTGTCCATTAGTTCTTCATATTCACTTCTGCTAAATCTTTCTCCACAATATGGGCATTTTTCTTCTTTCATTATTTTGCCTCTCTTAATTTTTTTAGTTTTATTATGAATTCTTCTGCTTCATAATTTTCCATATCAATGTTATCAATAATAATATGAATGCGATATCTATCAACTTCACCATATTTGTTTTCTTCATAAGTGCCGTCTACAATGTTAATAGGATATCTTCCCAACATATCTAATTCTGCCAGTTCCAACATTGATGGGTTTAATTTGATTATCTCTTCTCCTAATTTAATAGACCTTTCTCTTTCTTCATTCATCTTCTGCCTCCTTAATATTTGGTCTCCATTATTTTATTTTCTCGTCCTTATACCACATTTTTCTGCCATTAGGACATATTATGTTCTTACCGTTTATTCCATCAACATCATCCTTTATCATTTTAAACTCTGGATACCTAAACTCATATGTTCTTATCTTGCCAGACTTTGATTTTGAATGCATTAGCACACCACTCTTCCCTTCTGTTACATCAAATACTGTATAAACTTCCTCTTTCATTCTTTTGCCTCTCTTAATTTTTTAAGGTTTTGGATAACTTCTTCCATTTCTTCTTCTAAAAAACTTATGAGTATGGTAAAGTTTGTATGGTCACCATCAACCATATCAAGAAACCCAGCAGATTCTGGTTCTTTTTCCAACTCAATCAATTCCTCCATAGTTGGTCGCATATCTTCAAATTCTCGTAATTTTTCAACAAATTGTTCTATTTCTTCTTCATTCATTCTTTTGTCTCCTTTTACCCACCTCTATGTCCAAAATAATCACCAGATGCATCAGTTACAACTTCACCGTTTTTGCATACATACAAACCGTTGATTCTCATTCCCATTTCAAAGTACCTCAACATAAAAACCAAATCTGGAAACTTTTTGCTCATTGCTAAAACAACAGGACAACAAGGTGACCAAGCACATTTGAATTCATATCCAAAGTCACCATTTCTCCCTCCTCCTTCTGCTACGTCACTAGCATTCCATTTTGTTCCCCAGTTTTCAAGACGCCAATCATATCCTCCTTGATTGAATCCGTCTTTTGGTTTGTCTTTCCAATCACCTTTAAATTCTTTTGCTTTTTTATCAGCATCTGCAAAGTGTTTAGGATAAGGAACAAATTTATTGAAGTCCAATAATGTTTCTTTCGTCTTAGCAAACTTACGAAACTTCTCTATAGACTCTTCATCACCTGATATATCTAATTCACACTCACACCAGTTTGGCATTATTTTACCTCCCTTAATTTTTTAAGGTTTTGGATTGTATCATCAATAGTTTCAGCATAACCTATAAGAACATCTTGCCCATTTGCAACATCATCTAAAACCAAAAAGTTTATTTCTCCAGATATCAACTTTTCCAATTCTTCTTTTGTTGCACGGTAAATAATTCCTAAAATATGTTCTTCGTCTTCAGGTTTATTATCTTTCACGTAGATAACATCTGAACGATAAATATCGAAGTGTTTCAAGTTTGCGTCTTTAAATTCTTCGTAGTGTCTGCATTCTTTATCTTTTATATACTCATTTTCTTCATTCATTTACTTGCCTCCAATTCTTTGTTTAATTCTTGAATAACTATGTCTGCTTGTTCTAATACCTTTTTTAATTTGTCACGAAGACCTTCAATATATTCTTCTCTGGTTATTTCTTTGCTATGCTCCTTGTTTATAGTACCTCCTGCACTATTATCATAAATAAATTTATCTGTTTCTCTAATGCCTTCATCAATTCTATCTATTGCATCTTCTAAATCTGTTGCTTTGATTAACGTTTGTTCAATTTTAGTTTCTATTCCATCGTGGTCGTCTCTTATTCTATAGTATTTCATTCTTTTGCCTCCATAATTTCTTTCAATTTTTCATTGTACCAATCTTCTCCAAAGACATCAATTAAGTCTGTCTTCAAGTTTTCAAAGATAGTTTTGTTGCCTTTATTGAAATTTAGGCATTGTAGTACTGCACCATCAGTTAATACAAGTCGTCCTTTCTTATTAAAGGTGAATGGATATATCTTGCATTGAACTGGTCTATATTCAGGGTGCTCCATACAATCATCAATAAAGTCGCAAATTCCGTTATTGTCTTTGCAATAAAACTGTCCTTCCTTGAAAACCAACCTATCCCTTAATCTGGCAGGTAATCTTTTCAATTCATTAGGATAGTATCTACCGTGCATATTAAAGCAACAACAACGTCCTTCGCACTTCTTACGACCTTCTGGGGTGCAATCAACTATTTTATTTGCCCAAGCAATTGATATTTCTGGTTTCATTTTTTTGCCTCCATAATTATTTTTGTTGGATAATTTAATTTAAAGTCTATTTCTCTTTCATCAACAAAATGTCTATTATTTACATAACCTTTGATATAAGGTGCAACTCTGGCATCAAATTCAACAACATCTTCTTCTTTTAAATTAAGAGATTGAAATTGTTTTGTATAATTGAACCACATATGGTCGCACTTCATTTCTTTCCTTGTTGTGCAAACAATATCTTTTAATAAAACCGTCTCTCTTTCGTGAACTCCATAAGTCGCTATGCCTGTTCGAACAAAAGTGCCTTTAAACCTTAATCTTTGTCCATTATATTTTTCAAAAGTTTTTCTTTTTTTACCTATAACGTTATTATTTCTTTGTTTTATAGTCTTTAAAGATTTTTGTTTACAATATACTTGTAATTCTGGTTTAAATTCTGCATAGAAATTAAAAATTTGATTTTGTTTTTCTTCAGATAAATTTTCAAACCATCTAATAAACTTCTTCCTTGTTTTTGGTATTCCAATATTAATTTTTTGGTTTTTACGTGCCCATATAAGAACAGGAAGCATTTTATTAACTAAATTAGTTCTTTTCTCTTCCATATTATTATATCTCCTTAACTATTTTTATTTCCTAAAAAGTTATCGACAACCTGCCTGCAACTCCTGCATAACATATCTTCATCTGAAAAAAGATATTGACCACAACCTAAACAGTAGGTCATTTTATCTCCTCTAACCAGTTATCGACAGATATCAAGAATTTTACCTCTTTCAAATCCATACTTTCTATTTTCATATTTACCTCCTAAACAGATTTGCTCTATAATCGGTTTTTTCATAATCAAATGAAAATAAATCCTTTACCTCAAAATGATGTGCCTTTGCAACAAAACAGGTTGGTAAGGTTACAACTTTTTTGTTATAGTCTTCTATGATAGCATTTAATGCTCCTATCCTTACCGAAACTTTGCCCTCTAGGTTTGAAATGTTTGCGTCTCCCATAACGTTGGTATAAAGTTGATTTGCTTTTAAGTCTGGGTGTGCTTCGTGTAGTGCGTTAATAAGACCTCCTCTATTTTTAGTTCTACGTGCCTTAGCGGTACCGATAAACGTCTTTTTTTCGTGAGAGGTATATTTGCCTATACTTTGACCTAAATTGCTTAACGTTACATTTCTTTGTTTGAGTGTAGTTTTTAGGTCAGCAGTAAAGCGGTCTATTGTAACAGATTGCCTACAAAAATAGTTATAGGTTTTAATCCAAGTTAGTAATGGTACAAAAAGTAAAAAAATGATGCCTGCCCAGATAAACCAGTTGTGCATCATATCAAAGGGATTAAACATTTTAATCCTTTGCCTGAATTTGCTTTTCAAGGGCAGTTACCCTTTCCTCAAGCAACTTTAAACGTTGTTCAATATCATTGCCTTGCGGTTTCCTGCCACTAGGGTTAAACCTAAAGTTTGGTGGGTTAAACTGAAATTTTTTGCCTTCCATTTAATCATCCTCCTTCAAAAATTCTTTTATTGGGACATAATGCCCAGACGGTTTTGCTTGAGGTTGGTTCATTGATTGCTCTAACTCGTTAATAACTGCTGTTAATTCCTTTTTAGTGGCATATTTGGTTGCCAACCAGTTACCAGTTTCACTCCTTCGATAAAATGATATTCCCTGTTTGGTATCAGTAATGTAAGTCAAAACCTTGCCTGCATATTTTACTGCAATCAGATTTGCACTATCTTTGTAGACCAAAACTGGTTTTTCTGCTATTGCCTCTAATACCTGCTTTGCACCAATAACCTTTTTTGATACTGGTTTTTCTGTTTTTGGTTTAACCTTTTTGCCGTTTTCTTCAATAATCTCTTTGCCAGTTTTGCCGTTACTATATTTTTTGTCTGGGTCTACAGTAACTTGAGCACCATCAACAACAACTTTTTGAGTCTTTTTTTCTTCTGCCAACTCTTTGATAAGTTCTTGACTGGTTTTTTTCTTAACTATATCATTAAGTTGTTTGGTTGCTCCTTTAAGGTTACCTGCCTTCTTATTTTGCTTTTTGGTCATACTTTTTTGCTCCTATGCTAAACATTAGCACACTTTCAAATCGGGATAGTGGTATGTATACTTTTTCGTCAATTGCCGATACAGTTGCCTCCTTATTATGTACTATAACAATAGTACATAACTACAGTTGCTTACTTTTTGTTAATTAACCTCTGAACGACTATATGATTTTGTACTATCTCCTCAAATTCTTCTGCCTCTTCAACTGATGCCCTACCTGCAATTATAAAGTGCATCCTCACCACCTCAAATCTCCTATTCTCTCAATATTTTAATTCAACATAACCAACTGATAGTTTTCCTTCTGCCTCTAATTCTTTTATTGCTTCATTTAATTCCATATTACCTCCCTTGGATTATAGTCCCAATAATTGCTAATAATGTTATACGGATTTTCATAAGGATAATTGTTACAATAATAGTTGAAATCAAAAGTCAAAACTCCTACCACATTAGAAACAATAATATCATTCCTTATAGTATCTGTAAAGTCTGATTCTATAATCTGAATATTGCCACAACCATGAAAAAAGATACCAATATCGTCATAATCATGGTTGTCAAAATGACATCGTTTGATTAAACCTTGAGTATTTATGTGCAACCATAAATTATTGCAATTATTATCAAAAGTCGTATTATCAACTTTCAGATTAAAAGAGTTATAAGCATAAAATCCTGAGTAATAACAATCGGTTATACTGCAATTAGATACTAATAAATTGTTACAATTCTCTAAAAAGATACCTATCCTTGATTCTACGGTCAAACCGTCAACGATAACATTATCTGCCTCTATCCTTAACCCAATTCCTGCGTTACCTAATATCGTTACATCATTGCCCTTTAAGGTTACAGATTTGTTAACTATTACATTTTCATAATATGTGCCATCTGGGATTTCTATTATATCTCCATTATTTGCTCGGTTGATTGCTTCTTGAATTATAAACGGTTCAACATAATCAAGAGATAAAAATGAATCATTATAGTAAGCAACAGTTCCGTTCTCACTATAACAAGTGATAAAATAATCATAATATGTATTTTCAGATAAATTGGTAACATTAAATTCGTGATTTAAAATAAAACTATTATTATTTTGTTCTACTATAACAAAAAGTGATGCATTTGCTGGGATATCTGTTTTAAAATTGATATTACAAAATTCATAATCAGCAAAAAGGATAACATCATAAATATTTAATTCTTCTGTTTCATTTGTTGGTGTTTGTGGTGGTATAACATAATCTATTGGTTCAAAGTTTAAGAGCAAATAACCGTCAGAAACAACATTAACCATACCTTGAATAGATTTAAAGGTTAATTTATCTCCTATTTCAAATTCTTCTACCGATTTAATGGTAGTACCGTTTTGAAAAACAGTAAAGTCAACAGTTTCTCCTCCTTCGTGGTTAATAGTTACGTTACCGTCTTGATATTCTGCACTTAATGAGACCAACGGTCTTTCGTTCATAGGTATTCCCAAACTAAAAACATTAAGATAAACCAACGAAAAGAGGCAAACCGATATAACAATCAATAATATACTACCAACTATTTCAGATACTGCTTCGTTATTCATAATTAAACCTCAATTAAAAGGGAAGGAATTTGGGAGGAGATGCTTTGAAACAAAACATTGGGATGCAATTGCAGAGCACCTACTACCAATTCCTTGGTGTTCATAATGTAGGGATAATTTATTATGAACTGTGAGGTGGGGCAACTGATTTCCCGACCAAAAGAGTAGTTGTTGCCCCATAAAACCCAAAGACGTGACCTAAAAAAAAGATGGGAGAGGAGGAATAATCCAAACGGAAAGGTAAGGTCTTTTAATTCTTTGGGTTCCATATAGTTTACCTCCTCATTTTTGTTAATTTGTTAAGTCTGATTGCTAAATCAATTCCCTTTCTAATTTCATCATAAGATTGAAGCAATTCTGTTTCATCATCAGCAATAATCTTGACCTTTTGAACTCCGTAAGTTTTTAGATAATCAGCATAGGAAATGATGCCACCCGACCCACAAACAAACATTTTATCAATTGGCAAACCAGTTGTTTCATCGACTAATTCTATCTTCATGCAAAAACCCAAGAACCGAGTAATCCATTTTCATAGATTAGTCTCAAAGTTACTCCACTTTGATTTACCAGTTGAACTGCATGACCTGCTTTGATAGTGCCTTCTGGTAATATGCAACTTGCATTTATGCCACCAGTTATATTATAAGAAACTGATGACCAATCAAGGTTTGGTTCTGTTTTAGTAACAACTAGACCAGACCCATATTTCATAAATGCCACGTTTGGTTGCACTTCGACACCAGTTTGAATCATATCAGCAGTATAAACATAAACAGTAGTTGCTATTGCTATGGTTATACCGACCATAAGGATAACTCCTATGACTGCTGAAACACCTGCGTCCTCATTCACAAACTTTTTATTTGCTTTCATATTTATTCTCCTATGAAAAGATATTGGGCAGACTAGGATTGCTCCTAGTCCTCCCTTATTTTTTTATTGATTTTTGCCTCCCTGTTTTATGCTAGGTCAAAAAGGTGGTCAATTATGTATGTGCCAGATTTTATCATTTGGTCAAAGGTTATTGTAGTTTTGAAATAGATTATATCTGTTGGTTCTAGAACTTGAGATGTAGTTGCCCAATCGAACACAAGGTAACCATCTTGTTGAGTATCTGTTACATCTGGTGAATTATAGGTAGTATCTGGTGGATAACCAGAGGGTTGATTCCAATCGTCTGGGTAATTTAATGTATCTGATAAGTCTTTAGCATAAATTGCCCAATAGAATGTGTCATCTAGAAAATCTCTTTCTATTGTTGCTCCATAATGGTGTGTTGGTGTGCTTTCATATAAAGTAACTTCTGTTGGTTTAGTAATTCCTGTCCAAGTTGTTCCTGTCCATTCCCAACTATCCCAACTAGTACCAGTATAATAAAACAAATAAAGTGGTGTGTCATCAGTTGCAATCATTAAAACTATATCTTCAATACCACCATTGTTGTATATATCAAATTGAACACTAGTATGGTCATTTGTTTGAGTTAAAACTATATCGTGTTCAGTTTCAGTATAACCTTCAAGATTATCTTTTGTAAAGACTACTGAAACACCAACTAGGTCTGATATTTCTTCGGTGCATTCTATATCATATGCCATATGACCAACGTTTTCTACAGTATGTTCCTCAACAAAAACGTCTCCACCATAAGCATCTTCTATTACTGTTTCTAAGTCCCATTCTTCAGCACCTGTTCCATCTAGTTCGATAGAATATTTACCTGTATAGTTTCTTTCTTGTTTCCAAAAATATGTTATTAATGCTCCTGTTACTAGCATAGCACTAACTGCCAAAACTAGTATCGCAAAACCTGCCTTTTTTCCTAATTTAATTGTTCTTTTCATTTCTTTTTTGCTCCTTTGTCGATTAGTTTTGAGTCTTATCATAGACTTGTTTGTTAGTTGTGCCTTTATGAAAACATTTTTTCTTCCTTTGGTTAACTACCTCCTTAAACAAACTCAAAAACTTTAAAACGATTAAAAACCTTTTGGTATTTTTAAATCTTAGAACAGATAAAAAGTAGACAAAAAAATTATTTAAAC
>Ga0272442_10008186_pt1 | contig 13336 bp, 8 predicted proteins | sample SSMForm2O_FD_200262 | JGI IMG/M metagenome (GOLD analysis project Ga0272442, IMG submission 200262) | Marine sediment archaeal communities from Little Sippewissett salt marsh, Falmouth, MA, United States - SSM-Form-2O | ecosystem: Environmental > Aquatic > Marine > Wetlands > Sediment ...
GCGCGATGGTCGCGCCGGCCGCCGCCGAGCCGCTGAAGAAACTCCAGGCCGTGCCGTTCACCCGGGTGGCTATCACCGACGCCTTCTGGGCGCCGCGGATCGAGACCAACCGCACGCGATCGATCCCGCACAACCTCAAGTGGTGCCGTCGGACCGGGCGGCTCAGCAACTTCGCCAAGGCCGGCGGGCTCCAGAAAGGCGAGTTTCAGGGCATCTACTTCAACGACTCCGACGTCTACAAGGTCCTCGAGGGCGCCAGCTACTCCCTCCAGGCCCATCGGGACCCCAACCTGGACAAGCAGGTGGACGAGGTGGTCTCCTGGATCGCCGCTGCCCAGCGGCCCAACGGCTATCTCAACAGCTACTACACGCTCAAGGAGCCCGACCGCAAGTGGACCAACTGCGCCGTCAAGCACGAGCTCTACTGCGCCGGGCACCTGTTCGAGGCGGCCGTCGCCCACTACCGCGCGACGGGCAAGAAGACGCTGCTCAACGTGGCCAGCCGCTTCGCCGACCGCATCGGCGAGATCTTCGGCCCGGACCGGCGCCACGACGTGCCCGGGCACGAGGAGATCGAGCTGGCCCTGTTCAAGCTCGCCGACGCCACCGGCGAGAAGAAGTACTTCCAGTTGGGCAAGTTCTTCCTGGACCTCCGCGGGACCAAGACGCCCAAGCGTCCGCGTCTGTACGGCCCGTATTGCCAGGACCACAAGCCCGTCGCCGAGCAGTCTGAGCCCACCGGCCATGCCGTCCGTGCGATGTACCTCTACTCGGGTCTGGCCGACTTGGCCGCCGCGACGGGCGAAAAGGCGATCGTCGACGCACTCGGGCGGCTCTGGGCCAACACCGTCGAGAGGAAGATGTACGTCACCGGCGCGATCGGCTCGACGCGCCACGGGGAGGCGTTCGGCAAGAACTACGAGCTGCCCAACGGCACGGCCTACTGCGAGACGTGCGCGTCGATCGGCATGTGCCTGTGGAACCACCGGATGGGCCTGCTGCACGGAGACGGAAAGTACGCCGACACGTTCGAGCGGACGGCCTACAACGGCCTGCTCGCCGGCGTCGACCTCAGCGGCGAGAAGTTCTTCTACGTCAATCCGCTGTCCAGCCGGGGCCGCCACCACCGCCAGGAGTTCTACGGCTGCGCGTGCTGCCCGACGAACGTCGTGCGGTTCATGCCCTCGCTGCCGGGCTACGTCTACGCGACGGGCGCCGACGCGGTGTACGTGAACCTCTACGCCGCCAGCGAGGCCAAGGTGACCGTCGGCGACGCGGCGGTGAAGCTCACCCAGGAGACGCGCTACCCGTGGGACGGGCGCGTGCGGATCGCCGTCGCGCCGGCCAGGCCCGCCGAGTTCGCCGTCTGCCTGCGCATCCCCGCCTGGTGCGCGCCCAAGGCCGACAAAGAGGCCCTCTACCAGCCGGCCGAGCTGCCCGCCGAGCGATGCCGGCCCGTCGTGAAGGTCAACGGCCAGGCCACCGACGTCAAGCCCGTGCGCGGCTACGCCCGCATTCGCCGACAGTGGAAGGCCGGCGACACGATCGAGATCCTCCTGCCCATGCCCATCCGCCGCGTGCACGCTCACCCGCAGGTCGCCGCCGACGCCGGTCGCGTGGCGATCCAACGCGGGCCGGTCGTCTACTGCCTCGAAGCCGTCGACAACGACGGGCACGTCACCGATGTCTACCTGCCACCTGACGCGACGTTGACCACCGAGTTCCGCAAAGACTTCCTCGGCGGGGTCACCGTGATCCGAACCCGGGGCAAGATTCGCAATGCCCCGTCGGCCCAAGACACGCCGATCGACCTGCTGGCGATTCCCTACTACGCCTGGGACCACCGCAAGCCCGGCGAGATGGCCATCTGGATCGCCGAGGACCCCGCGCGGGCCCGCGCCCGGCCCAAGCCGACGATCGCCTCGCAGGCCAAGGCGACGGCCTCCCAGGTCTGGGGCAGCGACGCCGCGGCCGCGATGAACGACCAGATCGAGCCGAAAAACTCCGGCGACCACGAGCTTCCCCGCCTGACCTGGTGGGACCATCGCGGCTCGGCCGAGTGGGCCCAGTACACGTTCAAGAAGCCCGCCCGGGTCGCCGGCGTGGAGGTCTACTGGTTCGACGACAAGCCCCGTGGCCAGTGCCGCACCCCCGCGAGCTGGCGGGTGACGTACCGCGACGGCGAGGCCTGGAAGCCTGTCCGTTCCGCCGGTGCCTACGGCACCGAGATCAACCGGTACAACGCGGTTTCCTTCGAGCCGGTCACCACGAAAGCCCTGCGGATCGAGGTCCAGCTCCGGGAGAAGTTTTCCGGCGGCATCCTCGAATGGCGGGTCAAGCCCGCCAAGCCGTAGGTGGCTCTCACCGGCCGTCGAGGACGGCGCACGCCACCGCGCCGGCCTTGCTGCGGGCGTAGATCCGCCCGCCGGCGAGCACGGGGGCGGCCCAGCACTTGCCGCGAATGACCTGCCCGCTTGCCAACTCCTTGAAGCCGGCGGCCGTCGCCTCGGCGATCACCAGCTTGCCCTTCTCGGCCAGCACGATCAGCTTCCCGTCGGCGACGATCACCGACGCCTTGCCCAGACCGCCCTGGGTCCACTTTTCCTGGCCGGTTGCCAGGTCCAGGCAGGTCAGTTGGGACTCGTCGAAGCCGTATATCGCGCCCTGGTAGAGGACCGAGCAGCTTCGCTGGTTCCGCATCTTCTTGTTCCGCCAGAGCTCGCGGGGCTCGGCCCCGGAGACATCCAGCAGGGCGCAGCCGCTGTTGTAGCCGGACGAGACGAAGACCTTCTTGCCGCCGTCGATGACGATCGGATCGCCGGCGTTGACGTCGTAGGACGTCTTCCACGGGTGCTCCCAGACCTTCTTGCCGTCGTCGGCCCGGACGGCCAGCACGCTCCGCTTGCCGAACAGTACCAGCAGCGTCCGCTCGCCGGCGGGGTAGGGCACGGGTGTCGAGTAGCCCCCGGGCCCGGAGCCGCTGTCCCAGAGGACCTTGCCGGTGTCCTTGTCCAGGGCCGTCCCGGCGGCGCCCGCGTTGAGCAGGAGCATCTTGCCCATCACCAGCGGCGAGCCGGCCAGGCCCCACGTCGGCGGCTTGACCGCCAGTTTGACACCCCAGACCTTCGTGCCCTTGGCGGCGTCGAGGCACAGCACGTACCCGCGCCGCGAGAGCGTGTAGACTCTCCCGCCGTCGACCGTTGGCGTGGTGTTCGGGCCGCCCTCGTAGAGGCCCTTGTCCAGCGGGCAGGCGTAGCTGTACTTCCAGATCCGCCGGCCGGTCGCGGCGTCGAGGCAGTAGACGGTGTCCTTGTCGGCCTTGTTGCCCATCGTGTACACCCGCCCGTCGGCGACGGACAGGCTGCTGCATCCCGTGGTGACCTGGGCCGACCAGAGGACCTTCACGCCGGCACCGTCCTTGAGCCAGCCGGTCTCCGAGGAGATCCCGTTGTGGTCCGGCCCGCGGTAGACGGGCCAGTCGGCCGCCGGGCACAGCGCCACGGCCCCGGCCAGGGCCAGGGCCAACCCGGCCCACAGGCACCCGAGTCCCCCGCGGATCACGTGTTGCGGCATGTCTCGTCTCCCGTTCTCAAGCGACCCGGCGACTCGATGGCGCCCGACCTGTCGAATCCCCGCCGCGAATTCTCATTGCATGGAGGCCGAGCGAGCATGAGAGTATAATACGCCCTCACTTGGGCGACGGAAAGACCCAGGAAACCAGGTGTATCTGTCATCGTTCAGAGAGGAGATGCCGCCATGTCCCGTTGCCGAATGCTCCTGATTATGTTGCTCACCTTCGGTTGGTTTGCCCAGGCGGGCTCGGCCGAGTGGAAACCCGCCAAGGGACCGCTCATGACGCGGTGGGCCAAGGACGTCTCGCCCGACAGGGCCCATCCGGAATATCCCCGCCCGCAGATGGTCCGCAAGGAGTGGAAGAACCTCAACGGCCTGTGGCAGTACGCGGTCGCCGAGACCCTCGACGCGCCGCCGGCGGGCAAGGACCTGGCGGACCGGATCCTCGTGCCGTTCCCGATCGCCTCGTCCCTCAGCGGCGTCGGCAAGCGGGCCCAACGCCTCTGGTACCGCCGAACGTTCACCGTGGAAGACTCGTGGACCGCCGGCGGGGGGCGTGTCTGGCTGCACTTCGGCGCCGTCGACTGGGAAGCCTCGGTCTACGTCAACGGCAAGAAGCTCGGAAGCCACCGCGGCGGGTACGACGCCTTCAGCTTCGACGTCACCGACGCGCTCAAGGCCGGCCAGGCCAACGAGCTGCTCGTCGGCGTCTTCGACCCCACCGACAAGGGGCCTCAGGCACGCGGCAAGCAGGTGTCCAACCCGCGAGGCATCTGGTACACGCCCACCACGGGCATTTGGCAGACGGTCTGGATCGAGCCGGTGGCCGCCGCGAGCATCGAAACCCTCCGCATCGTGCCCGACGTCGACCACCAGTGCCTTCGGCTCACCGTTACCGCCCGGGGGGGCGACGACAAGGTCGTCGTGTTCGCGTCCGCCTCGGACGCCGGCAAGGAGGTGGCGACCGCCCAGGGCAAGCCCGGAAGCGAGATCGTTCTGAAGATCGCCAAGCCCAAGCTCTGGTCGCCCGACAGCCCGCACCTGTACGACCTGAAGGTCTTCCTGCGCACGGCCGCCAACGCCAAGCCGTGCGACGCCGTCGCCAGCTACTTCGGCATGCGGAAGATCGCCCTCGGCAAGGACGCCGCCGGCGAGATGCGGATCATGCTCAACGGGAAGTTCGTCTTCCAGATCGGCCCGCTGGACCAGGGATTCTGGCCGGACGGGCTCTACACGGCCCCGACCGACGAGGCCCTGCGGTACGATATCGAGGCGACGAGGAAGCTCGGCTTCAACATGGCTCGCAAGCACGTCAAGATCGAGCCGGCCCGGTGGTACTACTGGTGCGACAAGCTCGGGCTGATGGTCTGGCAGGACATGCCCAGCGGCAACACGACGAAGGACCGCAAGCAGTTCCAGCGCGAGCTGACGCGCCTCGTCGAGGGCATGGGCAACCACCCGAGCATCGTCATGTGGGTCGTCTTCAACGAGGGCTGGGGCCAAGCCAAGAGCAACCCGGCCGACACGAAGTTCCACGTGGACCTCGTCCGCAAGCTGGACGCGACGCGGCTGATCTCCAACGCCAGCGGCTGGACCGACCACAAGGTCGGCGACATCATGGACATTCACAGCTATCCCGGCCCGGCGGCACCGAAGCCGGAAGCCAGGCGAGCCGGCGTGCTCGGCGAATTCGGCGGGCTCGGCCTGGCGATGAAGGGCCATCTCTGGAAGGACAAGGGAAGCTGGGGCTACCGCAAGATGAGCGACCGCGACCAACTCACGCGGCGGTACGTCGATCTGCTCCGCAAGGTCCATCAGCTCAAGATCGACAAGGCCCTGTCGGCGGCCGTCTACACCCAGACCACCGACGTCGAGGTCGAGGTCAACGGCCTGATGACCTACGACCGCGAGATCATCAAGATGAACGTCGAGAAGGTCGCCGCCGCCAACCGGGGCGACTTCCCGCCCCCGCCGATCGTCAAGGAGGTTGTCCCCACGTCGCAGGTCCGCGGCATCGAGTGGCGGTACACGACGGACAAGCCGGGCAAGGGTTGGTCCGACGAGGCCTTCGACGACTCGGCCTGGAAGAAGGCCCCCGCCGGCTTCGGCACGAAGGACACGCCCGGCACGGTCGTGCGGACCGAGTGGAAGACCCCGGACATCTGGATCCGCCGCGAGTTCGAGCTGCCCGACGCGAAGTTCACCGACCCGCACCTGCGGATCCACCACGACGAGGACGCGGAGGTCTACATCAACGGCGTCAAGGCGGTCTCCGCCCAGGCCTTCACGACCGAGTACTCCGAAGTGGCCATCAGCAAGCAGGCCAAGGCGGCCCTCAAGAAGGGCAAGAACGTCTTCGCCGTCCACTGCAAGCAGACCCGCGGCGGGCAGTACATCGACCTTGGCCTGGTGGACCTGATTCCCCGGCCGAAAAAGTGACCCCGCCGGGCCCGGGCGCTCAGTCGGGCACGTTCACGGCGGCGCCCGAGCGGGCGGACTCATAGCATGCGGCCAGCACGGCTGCGCTGCGCAGGCCCAGTTCGGCGCCGTTGGCGGGCGCCTGACCGTCGAGAAGGGCCCGGCTGACGTGCTCGATTTCGGCCTCGTAGGTGTTGGCCGGCTCGAACGCGACGGTTGTTTCCCCGCCGGGCGCGCGGGCCTGCTGGGCGTCGTAGCCGCCGGCGTCGGCGAGGTGAGCGACCATCGTGCCCCCGGCGCCCTGGCCGATCGTCCCCTCGGCCAGAAGGCTCCCCGCGCTGCCGTAGATCTCCAGGCGGTTCTTGCTGGCCGCGTCCGGTACGCAGAAGAACGTGTCCACCACGCCGTGTGCGCCCGAGTTGAACTCCAGCAGGGCCGTCGCGGCGTCCTCGCTGGCGTAGTCGTGCACCAGGCTCGCGGCCCGGCAGCAGACGCGCGTCACCGCCCCGAAGAGCATCTCCAGCAGGTCGATGCAGTGCCCGCCCATGTCCATCAGCGATCCACCCCCGCCGGCGGTGGGGTCCTGACGCCACGCGCCGGCCATCGGCGGGTACCAGCACGAAAGCTGCGCTCGCCCGAGAACGAGCCGCCCCAACGCGCCCGAGCGAACCAGCCGAAACGCCTCCCGATGGGCGGCGTGGAACCGCATCATGAACCCCACGGCGAGCGTCACGCCCGCGGCCCGGCATGCGTCGGCCATCTCCCGGGCCTCGGCGACGGTGAGCCCGAGCGGCTTCTCGCAGAGGACGTGTTTTCCCGCGGTTGCCGCGGCCAGCACCTGCGCGCGGTGCGCGCCGGCGGGGGTGGCCACGTAGACGGCGTCGACGTCGTTGCGTCCGAGCAGGTCGGCCTCGGCGGCGCAGGGGCGGGCGGCGAAGGCCTCCGCCACGTCCTCGTTGACCTGGGCATCGGTATCGAACACGGCCGTCAGTTCGGCCGACGGCGCGGGCACGATCCCCTCGGGAATGGTTCTACGCCGGGCGATGCCCCCGCAGCCCAGCACACCCCATCGAATTCGGTCCGCCATCGGTGCCTCTCCCGGATGCTTCGTCCGCGCTACGTCGAGTAGGCCCGGATCACCTTGACCAGGGCCGCGGCGATCTCGTCCATGTTCGCCTCGCTGTACGTCGGGTAGCCGAAGCACGTGAACGTGTGCTCCTGGTGCCAGATCGCATGGGGCACATCCACGCCGGTGTAGTCCACACTGGCCGGGTCCGCGTACTCCTTCGAGCGGAAGGGAAATCCGCTTCGCCCGAAGGCCCGGTGTTCCTGGAAGGCCTTTTCCGTGTGGCACTGAGGCCAGAACACCTTCCACACGGGGGCTCCCTCGGCGGCTGCGGCCGAGACGAACTGACCGATGTCGCACGACATGTTCTCGATGTCCAGCGAGAACGCCATCACGTACCACCCGTTACGCCGCTCGGGCGAGTCAACCGGGACGAACTTGACCTGCGGCAGGTCCTTCAGGGCGTCGATGACGATGGCGGCATTGCGGCGCCGGGCGGGCAGGTTCCACGAGTCGATCCGTTCGAGCTCGGCCAGGCCGATCGCCGACTGCATCTCCGTCATGCGGTAGTTCCACCCGACGACGTTGTGGATGTAGGGCAGCTTCTGCTCCATCTCGAGCATGTTGATCCGCTCGCTGACGTCGTAGCCGTGGTCGCGGAAGCTCCGGGCCGCCCAGGCGACGGCCTCGTCGTCCGTCGTCATCATGCCGCCCTCTCCGCCGGTGGTGAACGTCTTGTTCTGGCAGAAGCTGCACGCGGAGGCATGCCCGAGCGTGCCCGTCTTGCGCCCCTTGTACTCGCCCCCGACGGCCTCGGCGTTGTCCTCGATGACGAAGAGCTCGTGCTCGCGGGCGAAATCGAGCACCTTGTCCATATCGCACACGTTGCCGTACAGGTGTACCGGGATGATGGCCTTCGTCCGCTCGGTGACGAGCCTGGCGGCGGAGGCGACGGAGATGCAGTGGTCGTCGAGGTTCACGTCGGCGAATCGCGGCACGGCCCCGGCCTGGACGACGGCAAAGCTCGTCGCGATGAACGTGTAGCTCGGCACGATGACCTCGTCACCGGGCCCGACGCCCAGCGCCGACAGCGCCACGTGCAGGGCGGCCGTGCCCGTCGAAACGCTCACGGCGTACCGGCTGCCCTGCCATGCGGCGAACTTCTCCTCGAACTCCATGCCCTTGGGCCCGGTCCAATAGTTGACCTTGCCGCTTCGCAACACCGCCTCGACGGCGCCGATAGCCTTTTCGTCGAAGCTCGGCCAGCCGGGCAGCGTGCAGGTGACGGCCTTGGGACCGCCGTCGATCGCCAGGGTTTCCGACATGCTCAATACCTCCAGAGGGAGTTTATTTCGGTGCGCGTACGGCCTCGGCCGCAATCTCGATCGCCCGCTCGTGCCGCGGTTCGTAGGCCGGCAGGGTGGGAATCCACGACGTCATCAGGTAGCCCAGGACCCGCGAGGCGTCCAGGTGCTCCCGGGCGTGGCGAACCAGCCCCGCGTAGTTGTCCTCGGTCGCCCAGTTGCTTCCCGTCGGGACCTGCCGGTAGCCCATGCGGTCCAGTTCGGCGAACGCCTCGACGTATCGGCGGTGCGGTTCTTCGGGGGGCGCGAAGTCCGCGTCGTAGTACCAGTTGCTCTGCACGACGGACTTGGGCATGTTCCGCTCGAAGGTCGCCGCGTCCATGCCCCACAGCTTGTCGGACCAGACCCACGCCTGCGAGCCGCCGCGATGCACCTCGTCGATCAGGAAGTTCAGGTCGTTCCACCACAGCGAGCCCTGCCGGATCACCACGTACTGGTAGTACCGCTGGTGGTGGGCCGTCTCCTCGTCCATGCCCAGGTGGAACAGGCGGGGTGCGTCGAACCACTCGATGGCCTCGGCGATCAGGTCTCGGCAGACGGCGTAGTACGGCTCGGTGGAGAGCATCCGGGAATACGGGCCCATCCAGGCGTCGTGGGTGGCGGAGAAGTTGAGCTTGGGGATGGGTTCGAGCCCAACGTCACGGCATCGCTGGAGCTCGTCGCGCAGCGTGCCGGCGGGCCAGGCGCCCTCGACGGCGATCTCCGGATGGCTCCGCCAAGCTACCCCGTCGCCGAGGTCCAGCACGACCATGTTCATGCCGGCCTCGGCCATGCGCGCCACGAGCCGCCGCCAGACGTCCTCGTCGAACCTCAGCTCCCGGTGGTAGGCCCGGTCGTGGACCCTCTCGGGCAGGGCCGGGTCGTTGTCGCCCGCGGGGACCTGATCTTCCCACATGTTGTAGCCGAGGTGGATCAGGTTCGCGTGAATCATGCGGGGGGACTCCCTTTTCGGCGCCCCGGGCCGGCCTGGACGTGCGACGATCGACCTGTCGGTTCGCTCTGCCGGCTTAGCCGTCGTCCTTCTTCTTCAGGTACATCCAGATCCCCGCGATGGCCGCGACCACGGCCAAGCCGATGATCATGTAATACCGGTACTGCGGAGACAGGACCCGATGCAGCAGGTTCATGATGTCGCTGGCGAGCATGGCGAGGCTCCTATTTCGACCCATCGAGTTTGTGTCGGGTGCCCCGTCGCCGGGACGGTGGCGACCGCCCCACGAGAGGCGTCGCGTGTACTCTACTTCACGGGCGAGGGATGGAGCAGCACTTTTTGTTTCCGTCCGGCCCAGGCCACGGCCCGGCGGACCATCGTGTGGAGAGGCTTGGCCTTGTCGGGATGCGGGCTGAAGACGACCACGCGTCCGGCGCCGAAGGGGCCCGCGACGGCGGCGGGCGTGCCGACCATCACGCCTTTCGGCGCGCCGTTCTCGGCCAGCTCCGTCCGGAAGCACCCCCACGCGATCGCCGGCGGGAGGTCTTTGTCCTTGGCCGGGGCGAGGATCGGGCCGTTGGCGTAGGGGATGTCGAACGTCCCGGTCGGTCCGGCCAGCACCGCCCGACCGGCGGCGGTCAACTCCATCTTGACCGTGCCCTTGCCGCGGCGCCAATGCCGCGTGTCGACCGCCTTGACGTTGACGATCCCGAGCGACCACGAGTAGCCTCGCGTCGCGAGATAGGCCCCGGCGCAGAGGCCCACATACCCGCCCCCGGCACGAAGGAACGCGCGGACGGCCTTGGCCCCTTCCTTCCCCAGCGCCTCGGCCTGGCGGTGCCCGGAGCCTCCGGGGAAGACCACCACGTCGAACGAGCCCAGCCCCAGCGCGCCCGCGCGAATCGCCGGCGCGCTGAGCAGTTCGGCGACAACCCCTCCGGCGGACGTCACGATCGCCTCCAGTCTCAGCGGGGCCGTGTCGGACAGTGTCCCGGCGTCGCAGTAGACGGCCACGCGAAGCGGTTCGCCGGAAGACCCGCCTGGCCTCGACGTCGCCCCCGCGCGAGGCGCAAGAACCTGGTCCACCTCGCCGGCGGACATCTCCAACTGCCGAAGCAGGCAGTGGGCCATCAGCCGAAGCTGCCGTGCGCGGCGCGCGAGGGGCTGGCCTCGGTAGGTGGTCTCCAGGATCATCGCCTTGGCGCCGAGCCGGTCGGCCGCCCCGCGGGCAAGCGAGCCCCGCGCCGGTGGGCGAAGCAGGACGAACTTCTTGTCGGCCTGGTCGATCGTCACGTTGACGGCCCGGCGCATCGACTCGGCCCGGCGCCGCGTGACCGCGCCGCCGTCGTGGATGAGGCTCGATCCGACGGAGCGGCTGCCCGCGGCGCGGAAGCCATACCCCTCGTGCATGTCCAGGACCCAATCCGGCTTCTGGCTGCGGATAAAGGCCCACAAGGCCTTGGCCAGCGGACCGCGTGCGGAGTCCCCGGGCGAGGAGGGAAAGTTCCGGTTCAGGTCGGCCGTTGCCTCCGGCTCCCGGGGCGTGCGGCGTTGCCCGGCGTCCAGCGCGAGGACATTGGCCCGGGGCACGACCAGCAGCTTGCCCCGTCGCAGACGCCAATGGCGGATCTGACCCGCCGCCCGTGCGCCGGCCGGCTCGTTGCCGTGAACGCCCCCGACGATCATCACCGTCGGGCCCGGTCGGCCGCTGTCCCGCACGAAATACGGCGTCTCAAAACGCTTGCCCCGGGCAATCCAGCCGGTGGGGCCCGGCTCGCCGGTCGCGACGGTCGAGACGCTCAGTGCGATCCCGATCACCCATCGCCATGTCCGCCGACCCGCCATGGCCGCAGTGTACCCGAACGCACCGGCCGCCGCAGAGGGAATGTGTCCGCGCGCGTCGCGGCGGACCTTCGCCGTCGAGCCACGACGCGCCCGCGCCCGGCCCGGCGGACGGACATCTGGAACCGGCTTGCTTGACCGGCGCCGCGCGAGCGACCTATAATCCCGGCGTGGGACGCAGGCAGTTGGTCGAGTTCGCCCGGCGGGGACGGGCCGGACGACAGGGAGATGGCGGTGAAACGGCCGGACCGATCCGACGGGCTGGGCACGGTGTTGCTGGCGCTGGCGCTGTCCGCATGCACGGGCTGCGACGGCAAGAAGTTCGACTGGACCTGGCCCAAGCCGTCCGCGGCGCCGCCGCCGGCGAGTGACGCCAACACAGCCACCACCCGGGTACCCGAGCCGATTCACCTGCTATTGCCCCAGGCCATTCGCATCCACCCGTTCACCGGCACGCGGACGTTCGACGAGGCCGGCGGGGTCAAGGGCATCGACGTGCGCGTCGAGGCGCTCGACGCCTACGGGGACTCCACCAAGGCCTTCGGCAGGTTCCACTTTGCCCTGCACGAGTATCGCCCGGGCGACCCCAATCCCAAGGGCCCGCGAATTGCCACGTGGCAGGAAGAGCTGTTGGAGCCGAAGAAAAACCTCCTCCACTGGGACAACATCACGCGAGCGTATGAATTCAAGCTCCAGTGGTATCGCGCCATCCCCGTCGGGCGGAAGTTCATCCTCGTGGTGAACTTCTCCAGCCCCTTCACGCAGCGCAAGTTCGCCGAGCGCGATTTCATCTCGGGCCAGTAAGACCAAGAACACCCCCTGAGGACGGCTCGGCCCGTCAGTCCTTGGACGTAGCCTTCTTGACGCGGGCATCCGTCGAGGTCGCTCGATTCGCGGGGCCCGACGGCACACGGAAGTTCACCGTGATCAGAAGCCTCTGAAGCCGCGCAATCGCCCGTTGGCTGGTCGCCCCCCTCCACTGGAACTGCTCGTCGAGATCCCCGCCCGGTGCGATCCGACGCAGGGCGCTCGGGGAAAGCTCCTTCTGCACACCGCGCTCGTGCTGTCTGGCCACCGTCGCCCAGCCATACTCTGCCGAGGCGCCCTCTCGCGTGGCAGGCTGCGAGGCCACCGTAACCAGGATCGGGCGTGTGGCCGCGGGCTGCGTCAGGGCGAGGGCCCCGTTCGTGGACTCGATCAACCGCGTCGCGACTTGGCTGGCGGCCACGCCGCTTCTGGAGCCCTGCCGGCCGAATCCGTCGGCGAGGGAGACGACAATCTCTCCGCCTCGGGTGCTCTTGGCTTTCTTGTCGGCCTTGCCGGAAGCCGGCGGGCTGGCCGCCGGCTTGGCCACCGGTAGCGCGGCGGCGCTCGCCACGTGCACTTGGCCGGGGGGAGCCGGGCTCGGACGCTCGTCGTGAGCACCCGACACGACGGCTCCCGAGTCGTCTTTCGCTTTGACGTAGTGAGCCCGGAGCTGGTCCTCCCCGAACCTCAGCTTCCCACTGCGTTTGTCTTCTATCGCGGACTTCCTCGCCTTGTCGTCGTTGGCATCCATCGCGGCCTGGGCAACAGCCACTCCTAGCGTGGTGTCGGCCTGGCTCGGCTTGGTCCCGAGGGCCGTGGGCCTCGTGGTCGGCTCCATCAAGGCCCCACCAGTCGCGAGAGATCGCGGCTGGCGCTTGGCCGCCGTCGTCAGCGGCGTCGGAGGTGTCAGTCTCGCGGCCGGGGCGGGAGGTCGGACCGCCGTGATGCCGAAGATATGTTTCCCCAACCTGCCGTCATCCGTCTCGCCAGGACCGTCTTCGTCCGGCTTGATCCTCTTGGGCGTCGCGAGTACGTCGGTCCGGGGCTTCGGCATGGCTTTGGGGCCCGGCGCGGCCGGCGCGACGGAGTTTCGGCGAGAGCTACGGCCCCGACTGGTTACCTGCTCGAGTTCCTCGGAGAGGTTCTGCCCTGCGGGAGCATCGGCGGATTTTTTCTGCTCGGCTTTGGCCGACTTGGGTACTAGGGCCTCCTCGCGAGATCTCGCGGCAGCGCTCCCGGCCTGGCCCGATCCGCGTTTCGTCGGTGCCATCGCGAGGACCTGCGAGACCTCCTGCCCCGCGCGGATGCCGCGAATCTCGTTCTGGACCTTGGGCA
>Ga0272442_10008188_pt1 | contig 13335 bp, 10 predicted proteins | sample SSMForm2O_FD_200262 | JGI IMG/M metagenome (GOLD analysis project Ga0272442, IMG submission 200262) | Marine sediment archaeal communities from Little Sippewissett salt marsh, Falmouth, MA, United States - SSM-Form-2O | ecosystem: Environmental > Aquatic > Marine > Wetlands > Sediment ...
GTCATATAACATAGAATAAACCTCCTGTTTAAAATCAATTTAATAATATCATTGAGCAATTATCACTTTATTGAATGAATTATTTTAAATTTAAGCTGTACTAATAATTTTACATTCTTCTTGCACTAATAGTAAAATAAACTAATTACACATATAATCTTTTTTCTCTGTAGAATATTGATATTCAATAAATATTCAAATTATGAAGGATAAGCAAATTTATGTAACTAAGAAATAAACCTATTACTACTATTAACGGTTAATTCTATTACAAAATGCGTGAGAAAATATAATATGACCTAAATCCGCAAAATATTTCGATATTTAGAAGCAATTATTATAAATATTTGTAAAAATACAATAGTTTAGGCTATTTGGGATTACAATCTTAGAAAATACTATGCCTAAAATGCTTACACGAATCAAACTGGTAAAGAACAAATCATTCTCATCAATATAATAGATTACCATTCCCTTGTACCAGAAATAATTACCGCTAACTCAAATATCAGCAATAGTAATAAATAAAATCGTAATCTATTAATATATTAAATAAAAAAGGATTAAAACCTTGACTGTATCGGCCGCTTTATATCCAAGATAAAACCAATGATTCTGTAGTAACCGAAAGACACTTAAGAGAAATAAAAAGGAATAAAGGATGTATGCATTTTTTATTGCCCCGAGTATCAATTCTAACATGTCAACTGCTATTTATAATACTCCTCAATCCATTGAATAAACTTTTACACAGGTTGGGGTAAAGATATCATGCAAACGAGAGGCTTCGTTAATGATACCAGTTTCTCTATTTACTTTAAAAACCACAATCTCATCACTATCTTGATTCGCAACAAGCAAATAATTGCCTTTTGGATCAAAATCAAAATCTCTTGGATTTGCCCCACCTATAGACTGAATGGAAACTAATGCAAGCTCACCAGAATTATTACTTATTTTATACGTGGCAACACTATCATCCCCTCGATTTGAAGCATAAAGAAAATTTCCACCAGGAAGAATTTTAATAGCTGCACCTGTACTATTCCCAGCGAATCCATTAGGTAATGTTGAAATTATTTGAAATAATTTCAGATTTCCTTTACTTTCATCGTATAGATATGAATAAATAGATGAACTCATTTCATTAATAACGTAAAAATATTTGCCAGATGGATGGAATACACAATGACGAGGACCTTCGCCTGCTTTTGTTTCAATATAAGCCGGATTTGAAACAGAAAGGTGTCCGTTATTAAAATCCGTATTATATATAAAGATCTTATCACATCCTAGATCTGGTACAAAAGCACGTTTATTATTCTTATCCAATTCAATTGCATGTGCGTGAGGACCTGTTTGGCGAACTGAATTAATGCTCTTTCCATTGTGTTGTAAGAAGCAAGAAACTGTTCCAAGTGAACCATTAGAAGCTATTGGAAACAAACAAACACTCCCACTCATGTAATTTGCCACAAGAAGATGTGTATTTTCATCATTGACTATTAAATGAGTAGGATCTGTTCCAATAGTTGCACAACGGTTTAGCAGAGATAATTTGCCGCTATCTGGATTAATTGTAAATGCAGAAACTGCCCCTGATTTAAGCCCTTTATATTCCTCTAATTCATTAGTTGAGTATAAATATTTTTTTGTCCGATCAAGGATTATGTAGGTAGGATTTGGTTCAGCAATTGCTTTATTTATAAGCTTAAGTTCGCCTGTTATCGGATTCATGCGTAAAATATATATTCCTTCACCTTTTCCATGTAATACTTCACCGGTTCCCAAAGTAAGATCCTCGCTAAAAGTCCCTACAAATACTAAGATATTTGCTTTATCCATAAACATTTCCTCCTAAAATTAGATAATGGAATTAATAAAAATCAAAAATAGTTCTGTTGCTCCACAATTAAATTCTACTGATGTTTCCAAGAATATAGCTCTAATTTAAATTTACATCTCGTCGATTACCTTCTATATAAATTCTTAAATAGACAGATGATCGAGCAAGAAACAGGCAATTATTTTCTTTATTATCTGCTTACACCTTCTATGTATCGTTCGGTTACGGCAGTTCGCAAAGCCAATGAATTAAACAATAACTATATGTCAAACGTATAAATTCAAGATTATCCCAATAAGCCCCATTTGGCAAATCTCATTTAATGAATTATTTGCAAGAGGCAAATATTACAATTATCAACATATCATAAATATTAATTGTCTCTTCTTTTTGATTCTATGTCCAGACATTAAGCATTATGCCCGTAATTAGAGAATTTGAGAGCACATCTGCTTGTGTGCCTTCTCTGTTTAGCATTTGACTCTGCTTGCCTTAACCGGGACGCAGCGAGAAGCGAATTAGTGTTAGCAACCTTTTGTCATTTTCTTTGATAGCAACTCTAACCATCAGCATTTTGTAATAAATATGAACAAAAAATATCCTATGCTAGATTTACGACACAATGTTTTCTTTATTTAATATTGTTTTGCTTTTCTTATGGTATTTAATCGACAATGTTACTACTTGATTTTCATGAAAGGCTCTTTGAATATTTTTTACCTTTTGATATTTTTCTCAAGCCTAACATATTCACCCTTTCAATGGTGTTTGCTAGCTAATAGAGTCTCTACTGGCTTCTTACATATAAGTATCTAGAGCTCCCAAGGAAGAATAATAACCTTCACCCTATTTATCTACTACATATACCTTATTTCCTTTGGCAGTATAGGTTATTATTTTGGCTAGTAAACTCATACAAGTTTTATGATCTTGTACCTAATTCGTTTTATAGAGGGCTCAGGCTTACTACTACCTTCTTCAGATTCCTTCTCGTAATGATGTCCTTGCTTTTAGCAAATAATGGCTACTCTTAAGCCATTATTTACCCTATGCTGTCGAAAACCACAAATTTACCATCGTATTTTTTCTTCGGATTAATGAAATTGTTCAATTTATATCTATATTGAATTATAATAACTAAAATTAATTTTATCTAGGGTCCAAAAGTACCTTATAGGCTTCTTTATTAATTACCATATTCACACCCTTTTTCCATTCACTAATAGGCATTTTTGCACTTATCAAAGGATTTAAATTAACTTTTTTAAATTTTAGTAATCTCAGTGCAATTTCCCATGATGTTGCGTTTGATGCAAATCCATTGGTTATACTAATCTCCTTTTTTAAAGCCAAATCATGATCAAATGCGATTTTTTTTCCAAATAAACCTACCTGCACATATTCAGAAGATTTTTTTAATAAGTTTAGACATACATCTGCAGACGCTTCGGCGCCTGAACATTCATATGCTATGTCAAAATTATTGCCATTGGTTATTTTAAAACTCCTTTTAACATAATCTTCTTGGTCAACAATAATGGTTTCGATTGCACCTAAATGTTTTGCTAATGACAACCTATCAATATCTTTAGATGTTCCTACTACAGTTACATTTCCTCCACAAGCACTTGCAACTTGAGCTGTAAGGAGGCCAATAGCACCTGGACCAGATACTAAAACGTAGTCACCAGCTTTCACAGAAGAACGTTCTATTACGCATCTCGTAACACAAGCTAATGGTTCCGTTAAAACAGCCTCATCCATAGAAACATTCTCAGGAATCCTGTAAACAATATCAGCGGGAACAGTTAGATATTGTGAAAAAGCACCATTTACTCCCGAACCGATAGATTTACGTTCATTACACAACATATATATTCCTTCTCGACAATATTTGCACTTCCCGCATACTTTTGCAGCAGTTAAAGAAATAACTCGTTCTCCAGGAAAAAAATTTAATACTTTGGTACCTACCTCAGTAATAGTGCCGGAATATTCATGACCCATTGTTACAGGATAACTACACTCAAATTCATCATTAATTATATGAATATCTGTCCCACAAATCCCAGCTGCATGTACTTTAATCTTAACTTCGAAGTCTTCAGGAATGGGTTCCTTTATATCTCTTAACACAACTCCATCTTTACCTTTATGAATTTTTTGTAATGCTTTCATAAAAAATACCTTTCAATTTATTTTATACTTAATTCCTATCATTGTAGCATAGTTAATTCTCCAAAAATCACATGAACTAAAAAATAATTTATACTGTTTTCTATTCGATTTAATGTTTTCTTAAAGAATTCTAACGCTCAATAAGATTCATTCAATCAATTTTTATTTTTTTACCTTTATTACTCGGCACATAATTCCACGTAAATTTGGTGTAGTCATTTCGCAGCCATTTGGAAACTCACTTCCAGTTAAAATATTAATATTTGATTTCTTCCAATTATGCATATTTTCAGAGCTTGATTCTGGAAACCACCAAGCATAATCTACCATAATCACTCTGGGATCAATATCTGATGAAAGAGCTGCTTTTTGCTCAATTTTCCCATGAGCAGTTTCTATATATATTTTTTCACCTTCTTTTATCCCCAGATTACATGCTGTTTTAGTATTAATAATAGTAATTGGTTCCGGATGAATGCCACGAAGTCTGGCTATTTGACGTCCACCTGTATGACGATAACATCCTGTTTTGCCACTTGTCATTATCAAGGGGAATTCTTTTGCTTTATTACGTGCACTTTGTGGCGTCTCAGGTGGCTCATAATAAATTGGTAATGGATCAAAACCCAGATTTTTTAACTTGTGAGAATATACTTCTACTTTTTTTGAAGGAGTTTTAAAACCATTCCTTTTATAACTTCGGAATTGTTTACATGCTTTTAAAAATCCGATTTTACGAAACTCTTCGAAATTAATTCCAACAGGCGCTAATGCAAAATCAAGAGCTTCCTGCTCGGTTTCCCAAAAGCGATTACCAAAACCTAATCTAATTGCGAGCTGACGTAAAATTTCATAATCTGATCGACAATTTTCTATTCTAGTTACCTTTTGTCTTACTAAGGAAACTGGTATTGAATAGTTTGGACAATTTATACCATCACATTCCAGAAAAGAAGCTGCGGGTAAAACTATATCTGCTAAAGCTGCTGTTGGCGTCATAAACATATCTATAACTACTAAAAAATCAAGCATACGGAGAGATTGCTCTACTTCAACAGCATTATTATATGTTAATAATGGATTACTTCCATGCACTAAGAGTGCTCGAACTGGATAAGGTCTGCGATGCTTCATTGCTTTAATAACACTAGAAGGCTCAGCTTCAAAAAACATAGGTAGTTGTTGTTTTTTTGTTGTTATTCTACTTTCTCTCATTTTCTTTGACAGTTCATGAAATAGGGTCATAGATGATGAGCCATGTAACACAGGAGGTGGTGTCCAATTAACATCACCTCCAGGAATTTCAAGATTACCAGTAATTGCCCTTAACATACATAGTGCTCTTGCTGTTTGAAAATTGTTTACACCATGGTCAATAGCATTTCCCCATTGCAAACAAGCAGGTTTGTTAGCAGCATAAAATTCTGCAGCCTTTCGAATTTTTTCAGCTGGTACCCAAGTAATTTTACTCACTTTTTCCGGAGAATATTCTCGAACATGACTTCTTAATTCATCAAAACCAAACACCCACTTTTCCACGAATTTCTTATCATATAGCTCTTCGTTGACAATGACGTTAATCATCCCTAGCGCCAGTGCCAGGTCAGTTGCCGGTCGTACTTTGAGCCATATTTCAGCTAATTCAGTACCTTCTATAGGAAATGGGTTAACAACCATTAGTTTGGTACCCTGATTAATCGCTCGTACCATCCTCCTATATGCATGATGTAAATTAGATGAAGGGTTAATACCCCAACTAATAATGGCTTTTGGCGGATGATCAAAATCGTTTGTAGCGAAAAACCCGTAGGTAAAAATAGAGGCTAATTTTCTAGGCATAAAACAAACAGGTGACATAGATAAAATGTTAGGTGAGCCAAAGAGGTTTGCAAATCGCATTAAATAATCATCAGTTAAATCACCTTTCCAAGTTCCAGTTTTAAAAGCGATTGATTCAGCACCAGAAATTTTCTTAATTTTACTAAATTCAGCAGTAATGGTATCTAGCGCTTCATCCCAACTTATTTGCTTCCATTTATCTTCACCACGTTCGCCAATACGCTTTAAAGGTTGCTTCAAACGATCTGGATGATAAAGATATTCTAATGCAGCTTGCCCCTTCGGGCAAATTATACCTTTATTAAGAGGGCTTTCGGGATCGCCTTCGACAGCAGTAATTCGCCCCTCATCACTTACATGTACCAATATACCGCAACCAATTTGACAGATAGTACAAGTACTTTTAATTATTCGCTCTTTTGATTTTAATATAATCTTAGAATCTACAATTTCTTTTTTAAACATAACTTACACCACATTCTGTTACTAAATTTTACTAATATTTTCCAGCATTCAACTCCTGCTTATATTTCATGTTTAGATTTATTGGTTTTACCTAACTTTTTCTACTATTCTATAACTCTTAGCTGTAAATGAATTTAGCAGCTCTACAATCGATTCCCAAGCTGGATCATGCTCATCAGAACTTACCCAATCCAATCTCTGCTTTTCGGTATCAAAAAAAAGAAGAATCATACAATTATCTCTAATTTCAAGCTGTTCCAGAAACAAAGCATTATAAAAACCAGATTGATGTCTTATTGCTGGAGTAAAATTCTCATTAAAGCGTTTTTTTACCTCACTATTTTGGCCTTCTTTTACCACCAACTCAATCTCAAGAATCACCATATTAAATACTCCTCCTCCTTATTACTTTTTCTATTAAAACTCAAATTCTTCTCCAGGTTTAAGAATCACTACCTTAACCCTTGCTGTCAAAGCGTCAATCAATCTCTGTAGCTCGATCGGATCCTGTTGATTAAAGGGGAAGGTATTGTAATGCATCGGGATAATATATTCGGCTCCTACCATTGCCGCAGCCCTTGCGGCTAGTCTGGGAGTCATGGTATAACGACCACCGATAGGAAGAAAGGCTATATCGGGCCGATATATTTCACCTATTAGTTGCATATCCATAGTTAATCCAGTATCTCCTGCATAATAGATTGTTTTACCGCTTTTCAGTTTCAGGACATACCCCATACTTGCTCCATTGGGAATCATTTCTTCGTTATTGTTCCATTCTTCACCATAAATTGCTGCAGTATGAACTGCATGGGTAGCATGGATTTCTATATCCTTAAATGTTGCACAACCACCGATATCTATCGAGTATGATCCCTTATCCCACTTGATTCCATGTTTTTGGGCATAGAAACAAATTTCTGGAGAACTGATTAAAAGAGCGCCAGTTTTTTTAACTATTTCCAGAGCATCACCAAGGTGATCATCATGGCCATGTGTGACAGTAACAACATCAGCTTTAATAACATCATCAAGCCTGATGGGGCAAACAGGATTTTTCTTAATCCAAGGATCCATGTATATCACAGTTCCCTCATCGCTTACAATTTTAAAAGCTGGATGACCCAACCATTTTATCTTCATTCTTATTACCTCCTTTAGAATAGTTGATTAGTTAAATTAATAATAAATACTTCGTGCTCCCTTAACTATACTTGGCATTCGTTGATTAATTAAATCTGTTAATCTAATAACAACAATTTACAAAAGCAAAACTATATTAAATTGATATTTGGTTTTAAATGGAATTTAATTTATTTTTTAAGACATTCTCAACTGTTCCTAACTAGTCATGGATTACTCTATTCAGAAAAACTGTATAATATTAATTTTGTTAAATTAATATTATAAATTCTAATACTTTAACTTATTTTTTGATTATCTTTTATTAAATTTCAATAAATTATTTCTGTTTTTTATTTAAAAAAATCAACCCAATTTGCTAACGCGCTAATTAATCTGATATAAGGTTGGAAGGTTCCATTAAAGACATGGGATTGTTCATGTAATTTAAAAATATTGATGTTAAAACGGAACAGTGTAAACATTTTTCTTTCTATTTAATTACTATAAGATTTTCCGAAATTACAAATGAATATTTTTAATCCTTCTAAATTCTTAATGCCTATTTATTAATATTTTATACAATCCTCGTTTTATTATTAAATTCTTTAAAATTTCTTACTTGCTCTGGAAATAAATTACAACCTAAAAAACCTTCTCTATTACTTCCCTTCGAGAGATCAATCTGTCTTAACTATTAATCTATCTTTTCCGTATTATAAAGCTCCTATATCACTAAAGCATCATGCTTGGAAGAAAAGTCACAATTTTCGGAAAAATCATGAGTATAATTACACATACAATCATCATCAAAACATATGGGTAGGAACCTTGAAATATATCATTAACAGTAATTAAATCATTCGGTATTATATTGAATTCGGTTAAAGATGATTTGACGGTAAACACTGAAATGCCGAATGGAGGAGATATTAAACCAATCTCTGCTGAGATGATAGCTACAATTGCATACCAAATCGGATCGAATCCTAACTCCCGGACTACCGGTATCATCACAGGGATTGTTAAAAGGAGAATTGAAGTGGAATCAAGTATACACCCCATAAAAAACTGCAGTATACAAAAAAATATTATTACAGTAATTGGGTCTATTTCCCATGATATAATCGACTTAGTTATATTTGAAATTATACCAGTCATTGCTAACATTCTAGAAAATACCTGTGCAGAAATAAAAAGAAAAAGTATACTACCAGTTGTTTTACCCGCATCACCGAGTGCCTGCCATAATTTTTCAAATGTAAATTTTCTTTTAAAAATTACTAACAGTAATGCACCGAAAGAGCCGACACCACCAGCTTCGGTTGCAGTAAAAAAACCGCCCCATATACCTCCCATAACAAGTATAATAAGTAAAACAACCGGCCAGGGTTTCAGTATCGTTTTCAATGGGAATTCTGAATTATTTTCCCTTGCAAAAGAATTATTAGACATATAATTTCCCATTTTTTCAGGTCTAAAATATCCAATAATAATAATTGCAACGATATATAGCATAGACAATAATATTCCCGGTAATATACCTGCTATAAACAATTTTCCAATTGATTCGCCAGTAATTGATCCATATACAATCATTAAATTACTAGGTGGTATTAGCATCCCTAATACTGAACTACCTGCTATCGCACCAGCAGCAATCTTTTTCCCATATCCTCGACGAATCATTTCAGGAAGCGATATTTTAGTAAATACTGCTGCGGATGCAATAGTAGCACCCGTCAATGCAGCAAATATCGCATTAGCTATTATAGTTGCTATAGCTAATCCGCCGCGAATATTTTTAAGTAACACATATGAAGCGTCATAGAGCTCCTTTCCAATTCCAGCCATACTTGAAAACAGTCCCATTAGAACAAATAGTGGTATAACAGCAAATACATAATTCTTTATCGCGTTAAAAGCAGTTGCACCGAGTAAGTTTATAGAGACTGAGAATCCTGTTGAAAATGCAACACCTACCATTCCAACAATGATCAATGTAATGCCAATCTTGATTCCAGAAAACAGCATTAATAATAAAAGAATAATAACTACTAAACTTATAGTATCTAAACTCATCAACCAAACCTCATTTTTTTCTCTGAAATAATTTACTTAGCTGTCTAATTTGAATAAGAACCATTATAATTGAACAAAAAAAGATTAAAAAGCGTACTGGCCATGTCGGAACCATCACCGATGCCATTGAACCATCACATTCGTTAATTTTAATGGCTAATAGCAACAATTTCCAACCTGAATAAATAATTATACCGAATACAAATATTCCTAAAAGGCTTGAGGTTAAATCGATAATTTTTTTCAACTTTTTTCCTAATTTATCGTACAATACCGTTACACTTAAATGTTCATCAATTAATTGCACATATGGAATCTGTAAAAAAGTAATTCCAACGATTGATATCTGTATGATTTCAGGAGTACCTATCAACGGACGGTTAAAGAAATACCGTCCGCTGACATCTATCATGATAATAATCATTAAAATGGCTGTCCAAATACAGCCACCTGCATTTAATATTTTGGTTAAATGGGAAATATAATTATTTTTTACGCCAAGCTTGCTTAGTCGATTTTTTTTCATTAAAGAATTATCTCCCTAATATAATACTCATATTATTCAGTGAACCACTGCCTAGGAATATCTGCACCTGCTTCTTTCAAGAAATTAATATATGATTTAATCATCTCTGTTCCCTTAAATCCCATATCATCAAGTTTCTGCCCATATTGCATTGGAAGATTAGGAAGTAAATTAACCCATTTATTACGCTGTTCTTCGCTCAATACTGTTAATTTCACATTTTCCATAGCTTCAAGTTTGTCTTTAAATATAGATAATTTTTCCATTTCAAGTTCGACATTACCATAAGCATAAGCTTCTCCTGCTTCAATAAGAGCTAGTTGCACTTCATTAGGAAGTCTTTCAAAATAATCAATATTGATGGTAAGTGCACCAGCGTTTACTGCCCCAAAGTCACCTAGTGTTATATATGGAGCCACTTCATAAAGTTTTAGGGTATCTAGCATTAAGGTGTGGCCTAATATTCCATCATAGACACCAGTTTGAACACAAGAGTACCATTGAGTACCAGGTGATTGAACTGGAATTGCACCTGAAACTTTTATCCAAGCCAAGTTAGAACCACCACCACCAACTTTCTTCCCTTGAAAATCATCCATTGTTTTTACTTCAAAATTAGTTGCAAAATTATAGCTTTCAAGGATTCCTAAACCGAGCAATTTATTTCTATAATTTTCAAATTCCTTGTTAAGTTCCGGATATTTTTCATACATAGCCATATTTGCCTCAACCATTTGATCTAACTCTAACAATCTAACATTGAATGGCACATAATAAGAATAATTATTCAAAGAAAGTTTGGAAGGCTCAAAAACATATCCCACGAAAGAAATATCTAATAATCCATTTTCGACTGCTTCCAAACACTCATCGACTTTAGCAACTGTTCCACCCCATGCTTCAATCCAATTTATCTTATAATCATCTGTTTCGGCTAACTTTTTATCAACATACGGAATAAAATATTTATTAATGCTCTCAATCCAAGTAAACCCCTCAACTGGCTGCCCCCCACCAATGCGTAGTCTAATTTCCTCTGCATCTTCCGCTACCACTGTAAATACATTTACCATTAGTAATAAAAAAATTACTATTCCAAACAATATTATTCTCTTCATATTTAATACCTCCTATAGATATTTTCCCTTATTTTATTTTCAAGAAGCGAAAAAATATTTGACGTATATTATATTACGCCTTCATCATTACTAGTATTACTACCTCCTTTCGACTTTCGAATAAATATTTTTGGCTGTTTACCAAAAAATATTAAATATCTACTGTAAGAAATCAGAATATTTCCAGGTGTCTTTCAAAATATGTAAAATCTAATCAAAGTTGCAAAAATATAGCTCTTTAACCATTGGAGTATTTGGCATTCATAATGAAAAAAGTTGTAGAACAGTTAATTTTCACAAGGATTAAATCGCAATCTAATTTCAAATAAATGAAGATAGAATTAATCTTGGAAATAAAACTATATTGATTTATCCAATGTTTACTAAATGTATATAAAAAGATAAAACATTTAATAATATTAATACAAACTCGACCTTTAGGCAATTTTATTACTTTCAATAACAAAACGTATCTACAGCAAAAAATTTATAGATAATATTTATCGGTATGCTAAAATAATGCCTTTTACCTTGTTTAGTGACTTCTTAAAGATAACTATACTGCTCCCCTTTAGCAAAAGCACCATTTTAAGATAGAATAATCTCTAAGACAAGAAAGGAGTCTTATTCTATGAAACGTCGCAAATGGAGTAGTGAACAGAAATTAAAGATCGTGTTAGAGGATTTATCCGGTCAAATTGAGATCAGCAATCTTTGCAACAAGTACCAGATATCCCAAACCCTCTACTATCGGTGGAGAGCTCAACTCCTGAGTCACTGTCATCAGGCGATTGAAATGAAAAATATCACCAAAAAGGAAAAGCGTCTGGAGAATGAAAACCGAAACTTAAAACAGATCATCGGTGATTTAACCGTTGAGTTAAAAAAAGCGAGTTTCAGTGATGAAACGGAATAAATCCTTCGGTTGCCAAAAGAGATGCAGTGATCCTTAACAATTTAAAAGATCTGAAAGCTGATCATCCTTTCTGGGGTTATCGTCGTTGCTGGGTTTACCTTTACTATCGGCAGGATATGCAAGTCAACAAGAAACGCATTTATCGCTTGATGAAGGAGAATAACCTTTTGGTTACCAAAATAAATAAATATTGGGCAAAACGCAAGGTTTCCCGTACTAAACCAAGGGCTACCTGTCCCAACCAGATCTGGGGTACGGATATGACCAAGATAAAAATCGGTACCTGGGGCTGGTATTACCTGGTGGTTGTACTTGATTGGTACACTAAGAAAATTGTCGGCTATTCTTTCTCTTTGCAATCCAAAAGTAAAGAGTGGCAAGAAGCCCTAAGTCAGGAAGTTAATCATTGTTTCCCCAAGGGGATTAAGGAGAGTAAGAAAACAATCCTTTATCTGGTTTCTGATAATGGATGTCAACCGACATCTTTATCCTATATGAAGGCTTGCTCTGATCTTGGCATCAAGCAGATCTTTAACAGTTGGTCCAATCCCAAAGGGAATTCTGATACCGAAAGGGTCATCAGAATCCTAAAGGAAGATTTGGTCTGGCCTTATGATTGGGATAATCCGTTTCATTTTCAAAGAGCACTTAAAAGATGGATCGATAATTATAATCATGATTATCCACATCAAGCCTTAAATTATCATACCCCTTGCTAATACTATAAAAAATAATTCAAATATAAAGAGCAATTGCTAACTTAAATATATGTGTTACATATTTATGTAAACATTTTTAACATGATACTATTAATATTGTACATTACATATTTATACTTTCTACCCAATAAAAGACAATTTCTTCCGAAATAAAGACAAAATAACATTTTTTCTAATATTTGTGATATACTTCTTCTATATAAAACATTTTAGAGGAATATGTCACTTGAGAAATAAAATACAAACTAAAACTATCAACCGCAACCTGGGAATTGACATGATAAATACTCCCGCTTTTTCAATTGAAGGCATTTGGGACCACAATCATGGCAACCATTTAAATGTTCATCTTTTTCATCAGGTTTTAGTTGTTCATGCCGGGGCATTTATGATTGAAGATAACACTTTAAAACAGCCAATATATAAACATAATGCAGCTTTTATTCCTGCAAATAAGGCACATAAAATATATCTAGTGAGCGAACATACTAAAACCGAAGCAATATGTTATTCTTTGTTCTTCA
>Ga0272442_10008189_pt1 | contig 13334 bp, 4 predicted proteins | sample SSMForm2O_FD_200262 | JGI IMG/M metagenome (GOLD analysis project Ga0272442, IMG submission 200262) | Marine sediment archaeal communities from Little Sippewissett salt marsh, Falmouth, MA, United States - SSM-Form-2O | ecosystem: Environmental > Aquatic > Marine > Wetlands > Sediment ...
AGTAGTAATCAAGGATCCGTCCGGTGAAGAAGTTGCAGGATTCGATCGTCTTCTCATTGAATATTCATGGTCGTCACTTTTGAGAGGAGCTTTGACGATCAAGGTAATGTTATTGGAAAAACCATGGACAACGCTTCGAGCAGAAAAAACCGGAGAAATCAACTTGATACGTACATTTGTACCGGCGACACCTGAAGCGCCTGCAAAAAGAGAGGAGATGGCAAAAAAAGCCGGCTACCCCCTGCCGATTAATATCATCATCGAAAAATTCAAGCTCACCAGCGGTTCTCTCCGATTTGAAACTGCAGACAAGAACACTGAGATCGTCCTTCACGAAATCAACGTAACAGCCCGGACAGACCTTTCGAAACAGTCGGGAAAATGTAACCTCCAGATTGATCAGGGCACTATAAAGAGTTCAAACGTTCGAACACGTATCGATCAATGCACACTGGAAGCAATGCTGAGAGACGGTCGAATCGATCCGTTGAATGTCCGGATTCAATCTTCTTCATCCGTCCTGAAACTATCCGGAACCGCTACAAATATTTTCAGTAAGCCCTCAATAGACGCCGTGCTTAACCTCAACACCCTGCTTCATGAAATAAAACAAAGCTTCCTGTTAAAGCCGACATTTACGGGACAGGCGAAAGCTCATCTCCGTATAACGGGTACCCTTGAGAATCCCGGAGCAAACCTTCGTTTCGATTACGGCGGGGGAACGATTCTGGAAAACAGAATTGGCCGGATGCATCTTGATCTCCGGATGAAGGATCGTATCGTTGTTGTTAACACACTCCAAGTAAAAGCAGCTGGCGGAATAATCGACGGACAGGGAAAGATGGATCTGCAAAAAGCCTTTTCGAAAGGGTTTCTTTCATCTGAAAGGAATCTCCGATCCGTGACATACGAATTATCGCTTGAACAAAAAAACATGAATCTGGAAAAGCTTCTCATCAATGGGCAAAACTGGAAAGGAATTGTCAACTCCCGCCTGTCTTTCTCCGGAACGGGTTTTTCTCCACAGGATATGACGGCACATGCTTCTCTTAGAATCGACGGCAATAAAATAAGTACACAACAACTCATTAGCCCTGTTGACCTTCAGGTCAACAGCGATTTGGAGATGTACCGGGGGATTGCCACGGTCAAGAGGTTGAACATTCGGGCTGACAGGAGTGAATTGAATGCAGACGGGTATTTTAATACGCTTTCCCATGCAATAAATGCGAAACTATCACTTATTGCTCCCGATCTCGCGGGAACCCTGTCACCATTAGGTTTCAATAATGTCCGTGGCAATGTTGGGCTCAAGGCCACCGTTTCCGGATCGACAGAGCACCCCCTGTTTGCATTAGACCTTCAGGCAGACAGATTACGTTTTCAGGACATTACGCTCGGCAGTATAAGTTTGAAGGCTGACCTGGACAAATCGGGAATACTGAAGGTGTCGCGCTGCAGGGTTAACAATGGGGCTTCGGCTCTTCGGATGACGGGAACAGCCCGGATTTATGACCAAACCACCATGAAACCAAGCAAGAATCCTGCATTTACTCTCAATCTCGAGGGAGACACCATACGACTTGAAGATTTCGCAGAAAAAATAAAAGGAACAATCGCAATAAACGGTAACCTTGAAGGAAACCTGGCGAGCCCGAGGGGCACGATAATCCTTAACGGACACGATTTTGATCTTTATGACCAACAACTGAGCGAGATCAAAATAAAATCCTTCATGGACGGTGATAAAATAAGGCTGGATCCTTTCCAAATCTTCCTAACCCAGGCTGAATTCATAGAAGCTACGGGATGGATTTCACTCCAAAGAGAATATGATCTGAACGTTATATCCAAAGGATTCTCCCTGCACAATATTGGAAAGATTCGGAAAAGCAGCATAGCGGACGGAATGGTACTATTTAATATGGCAGGAAACGGCACCTTCGACAATCCCCGTTTCAACGGCAACATTCATGTCAAGAACGTCCGGATCAAGCAGAAAGAAACAGATGATATTCACGTCAACGTTGATCTTCATGATCACGTGGCCCGGATTTCAGGAAAGCTGAACTTTGATTTGGATGGGTCCTTTGATCTGAAGAAAAAAGAGTTCTCAGCATCGGCCATGTTTAACGAAACCGATCTTTCTCCCTATTGGAAAATCGCCGGAAAGCCCGACCTCTCGGGAAAACTGACCGGAATAATCAAGGCACGTGGTAACGCACAATCCGTTACAACAATCAACGGAGATATCAATGTGACAGCGCTTGACCTTTTTCATAAGGAAACTAAAATTCTGCATACAGACAAATTGGTAGTATCTTTTAAAAATGAGGAGCTATCGATAACAGACTGTATCCTCATGATTCCCCCGGATGGTCGGATTGTTTTGAGCGGAACGGGGAAACTTGATGGTTCGACAACCTTTAGGGCAGATGGAACTTTTCCGCTCGACGTTGCCGGATACTTTGTAGAAAACATTCAAGATATAATGGGTAGTCTTATCATTTCGTCCAGAGTAAACGGAACAATTCGCCATCCGAATATCTATGCCGACATCGAATTGAGGAAAGTCGGGTGTACCATTCCCGTTCTGTTGCAGAAAATGCATAATCTCAATGGAAGAATCAAACTAAGTCCCGAGGAAATTGTCCTTGGAGAGATCGGGGGGCACATCGATAAGGGCTCTTTTGATATTGCGGGAACCATACAGCTCCGCAAGGGGTACCGGCCCGAAAAAGTTTCGGTGAAAGTTGGCACCGGAGCCCTCCCCATTCGAGTGCCCGACACCCTGGACATGCTTTTCAATTCACAGTTGCAGATCGAGGGAACCGAGGAAAAATCGATTGTTAGGGGCGAGATCATCCTTCTTGACGGCATGTACTACAAAGACATCAACCTGAGCCTGCTTAAGGGAATCAGGCAGAAAAAGCGCGAAGAAGCTCCTTCCCCGAAGGAGATTACCTATCCGTTCTTGAAAAACATGAGTCTTGATATATCGATCAAGCAACGCAATTATTTCCTCGTTGAAAACAACCTTGCAACGCTGGATGTCAAACCCGATCTTCGCATCGTGGGAACCATAAACAACCCGATCCTCAGAGGTCGGGCTGCGGTTGAGTCGGGAACCGTCAGGTATCAAAATAAAACATTCGTTGTGAAAAAAGGGATCATCGACTTTATCAACCCATATCAAATTGATCCCGAGTTTGATATTCAGAGCGAAGTGAAGGTTCGTGAATGGCTGATAGCCCTGGGAATCAGCGGCACCCGGGATCATCTCAATTTTAAACTGACCTCTAATCCTCCGGAAGAGCACGGAGACATTCTCTCGCTGCTTCTGCTCGGCAAAACGACACGCGAATTGATTGCGAAAGAAGGGGGTTCAACTAAATCGACGGAGCAGATGCTCGCGGGACTGATTGCGTCAACCTTCGGAGAAGATATCAAGGAATCAACGGGACTGGATGTCTTCGAAGTGGAAACGTCCGGCAAAGACAATGAAGAATCATCCGGCCGTGTAAAAGTCACCATTGGGAAAGAACTGTCCAGGCGTCTAACCGTAAAGGACTCTGTAGAATCAAGAGACGGGGAAATTACCCATCGAGCCATTGCAGAATACAAATTACTTGAAAACTTTCTGGCACGGGGGTTTCAGGACTCGCGCGGCGTTTATGGCGGCGAGTTACAGTTCAGGATTGAATTTCGATAGGACAAACCGGACATAAAATGCAATCCAAGAGAACATCATTTTCCATTTATATAATCGTTCTTTTTTTGTTATTATCTGTTCCGGCACCATCTTTTTCAGGTGATACGGCATCAGAACCCGAAACAGTTTCACGTCCCGTAATATCCGATATCGTTATAAACATCAGTGATCCTGCCCATGATAAAGCGAAACTTGAAGAAATGGTGAGAAATCTGATTTTTCTTCGTATCGGCGACACATTTTCAGATGCCCGACTGCAGGATTCCGTTAATGCGTTGAATTTATCAAAGAAGTTCAGCCAAATACATATCGACACAGAAGAAAAAGCAGGGGCGATCACACTTCTTTTCAAACTCACGCCCTTCCAAATCATCAAGGACATCAAAATAGCCGGCGAATTTCCCCTTTTTGAACGGGAAATCTCGAATGCTCTGACGATATATATCGGTGACGCATTTATCCGGGAAGACCTTCAAAAACAGGAAGCTCTGATCACCGAGCTTTTGAAACGTGAGGGATTCATCGAACCAAAGGTGGAGATTAGAGCAGAGGAAGATGAGAAAGACGGTTATTTCGTTATTCATATCAGGATCATAAAGGGCGCATATTACACACTGGACAACATTGACATTAACGAAAACCGTGTATTTTCGGATGAGAAGCTGAAACTGAAAATGAAATCATGGCGTGCCACCTTCCGACCGGGAAGATCGGGCCGTTTTATTGAAGACACTTTCAAAAAAGATATGAGGAATCTGACATCCTTTTACCGTAGCAAGGACTACGCCGATGCAGTCATTGAACATGCGATTGAAAAGAATGCTGAAACGGAAAGCGTGTCAGCCTCGATAAAAATTGATGAAGGCCATCGATATGACATCAGTTTTTCAGGAAATCAAGAATTTGGGGACGGTACCCTCAGGAAAGATCTCGTGTTGTTTGAGAGTGGCAACAAAAACAATTTCGGTCTAAAAAGGAGTGTAAAAAAAATAAAGGAACGTTACAGGAAGAGGGGATATCTGGAGACCGGCATTACAATCAAAGAAGAAACCAAGCCTGAATACACACAAACACTTCGGACAATTACCTTCCTTATCGATGAGGGCCCCCGCTCCATGGTAAGATCCTTGAAGATAGAGGGAAATAAGTCACTGGATGAGGACAAAATAAAAAAGCAGATGCTGACCCGGCTCCCCGGATTTATGGAAAAAGGAATCTATATCCCGGAAGAGCTTGAAGAAGATGTGTTTGTAATCAAATCTCTCTATACCAGAGAGGGATATACGGATGCAGCAGTAGCTGATGATGTGCAATGGAGCGAGGATAAAACGAATGCCGATGTCAAACTGTCAATCACTGAAGGTGTGCGGACCATTGTCTCTTCAATCACCATTGAGGGAATAACCGTTCTCACCAAAGAAGATGCGTATGGCACACTACTAATGAAGGAAGGCGAACCGTTCCGAAACTACCTGATTCGCAGTGATGAAAATACTCTGGCGCAGTTGATATCCGAAAAAGGGTATCCTCATGTCAAAGTCCGGGGCACGGTTGCCATCAGCAACGATAAAACAAAAGCTGACATCGCCTATCGGGTTGAAGAAGGTCCGTACGTCAAAATGGGGGAAGCCTATTACACCGGCAATTTTCGGACGAAAGAAAAGGTAATCGCAAATGAACTTGAGTTGAAACCGGGGGAACCGTTTTCCCTGTCAATGATGCTCCAGGGACAAAGAAATATTCGAAACATGGATATCTTCGATAACGTTCGGTTTAAAACAATCGGTCTCAAGGAAAAAGCGGATACGGTAGATCTAATCGTCGAAATGGAAGAACGGAAACCTTATTTTATAGAGTTTGGTGGTGGGTACGAGTCACAGAGAGGACTCTTTGCACAGACAAAGGCGGGAGATCATAATCTTTTCGGAACAAATAAGTATGGCTGGATCGGAGGAGAAATCAGTGAGATCGGCTATCGCGGTGATATGGGACTTACCGAACCCAGATTATTCGGAACCCGAACATCCATGTCGCTGGGTGTATTTACGGAACGCGTTGAAGAATTCAATCAGGATTTTGGAACAAAATCCTATGGCTCATCAATCGGGTTTACACGAAAGTGGTTCCAACATGTAACAACGGGATTGGCCTTCCGCTTTCAACAGAGGCAGCAATACATGCTCGACTCGTGGGATCCGGCGACATCATTCTTTTCAGAGGATGAATTTGCAGAAAGGAGTATTCTTGTCGCCATACCTTCTCTAACATACGATTCCAGGGATTCCTTCATTCGTCCGCGTAAGGGAATTTATTCATTATTATCCGTCGATATATCGAAAGGAATCAAAAATTCACTGGATGATTTTTTGAAATATCGTCTCGATGTTCGGTTTTTTACAACACCTTTTCATCGATTGACCTTCGCCTGGATCGGTCGAACCGGATATATCACTCCTTACGGATCGAAAGGAACCATCCCCCAGGATCAACTTTTTTATCTCGGCGGTACTACCGACGTACGGGGCTTCGATGAAAATTTACTCCGATACGATGAAGAGGGAAAACCGGTTGGAGGCAAAACGGCACTGTCGGCAAGTGTCGAGGCAAGAATCGACCTGGGACATAATATTGAACTTACCCCGTTTTATGATACGGGAAGCGTGAGACACACAGTTGAAGAAAGCGTTTCGGATTCTTTCCGTTCCTCCGTCGGGATCGGCCTGCGGTATATCACGCCCATCGGACCGATAGGATTTCTTTACGGACACAAACTCAACCGCAGGGATGGTGAAAGTGCGGGACGATTCCACTTTTCAATAGGATATACATTTTAAAAAGGCTCACCGCTGAAAAAGTTGCTGTTTTTGCCGGGATTCAAGGGACCAAGGGTTCAGGGATTCGAGTGAAATACAAAGATTATCAAAAAAACAAACACTTGAATCCTCGAATCCTTTTCTGCAGCTAAATGGGAGTAGAACGTTAAAACATAGTTCATCCATTTATATGACTGCTTACACAAAATCGTGCTCATCTTTTATAGCACCGACTAATTCCTCTAATATGTCCTCAAGGGTTATGAGGCCGATCACTTGTTTGTTTCCACCAAGAACAACGGCCTGATGCAGTCTCTTCGCCTGAAAATTACGTAACTGCGAATCAATAGTGCGGTCCGCCGGTATAAAGTACGGTGGCCGGGTAATTTTCTGAATGGAGACCTGTCTCCTTTCATCGAAGAGTTTGAGTACATCCTTGGCATGTACAAAACCGACGATATCCTGCATTTTACCCTTGCTGACCGGAAACCGTGAGTAGCCCGTTTTCAATATGAGAGCAACCACCTCCTCCACGGGCGAATCGATATCGATAGTAGCCATCTTTTCCCGGGGAATCATGATACTCTCAACAAACTTATCATTAAGCGCAAATACCCGGGACAGAATTTTTCTTTCATCTACCGTGATGCTTCCTTCATCCCAAGCCAGAGTGATGCAGGCCTTTACCTCGGCCTCAGTAAAAAGTGAGCTTTCCACTTTAGTCACATCCACCCCAATAAGAGCTAAAATTTTTGTACTGATATAGGTAACGCCGACAATGACGGGGTTGAACACCGTCATGATCACATTGAGTATAGGAGCTGAAAACATGGACAAACGCTCGTTGAAATACTTTGCATAGACCTTGGGAGTAATTTCCGCAAAAATCAAAATCGCCAGGGTCAAAACAACGGCAACATAGAAAATTCCTTTTTCTCCCCATATCGACAGGGCAAACGCGGTGGCCAGAGCTGACATTGCCACATTGACGAAATTATTACCCAGCAAAATCGTTCCGATAAGTTTTTCCGGCTTGTCCAGGAGATGTTCTATCATCTTGACCCGCCGCGGTCTCGTTTCCCCGAGATGTTTTAGACTGATTTTACTGATAGCCATGAGGGCGGTTTCAGACCCTGAAAAAAACGCCGACATACCCAGGAGAATCACTAAAATAATAAACAACATTATGGGATGATCTAACATTATGTTTTCCTCTCCTCCAATGAAAAAACTATAAAATCAAAGAGCCTCCTGAATCCATATTTCAGCCGGAACTACTCTTTGTCATTTTTTCCTGATACGGCTTCACCATTTGCCACTTCTTCCGACTTGACGGGAACACCGGCAAGTTGCCGGGCAAACAACGTCGCTTCGTTTGCTTTCACTCTTGCTCTTGCAGCTTCCCAAAGGGTGGAACTTACATTAATGACATTACAGTTAAAACAACATTACGTATAAAAATCCTCACAGCCATTTTTTTCTTTTAAAAAATATGATCAGAAAGGTTGCTACCGAGGCCATAGCTATCCACAACGCCGGATACGCCCAGCGCCATTCGAGTTCCGGCATGAATTTGAAATTCATTCCGTAAACGCCTGCCATAAAGGTGAGCGGAATAAAAATTGACGCGAAAATGGTAAGGACTTTCATCACTTCGTTCATTTTATTGCTGACACTGGAAAGATACAGATCCAGCATACCTGACAGAATATCCTGATCGGTCTCGACAGAATCAATGACCTGAATCGTATGGTCGTAAACATCGCGGAGATACATGGAGATATTATCATGGATGAGAGGTGATTCCGCCCGTTCCAGACCACTGATGACTTCCCGCAGGGGCCATACCGATTTCCTCAAAAAGATGATCTCCTGTTTTAAATTATGGATAGCCTGCAGGGTTTCCGTCTGAGGATCCTGTGCCAGTTCTTCTTCAAGCGTCTCAATCCTTTCGCCGAATTTTTCCAACAGGATGAAATAATGATCCACAATGGAATCAATCAGCGCATAGGCAAGATAATCGCTACCCATTCTCCTGGCACGGCCTTTTCCTTTCCGTATTCTCTCCCTCAAAGCGTTGAAGACGTCCCCGGGAACTTCCTGAAACGAAATAACAAGATTCGATCTGAGAATGATGCTGATCTGCTCCGATCTCACCGTATCTTCTTCACTATCATAATAGAGCATTTTTAAAATGATCAGAATATAATCGTCAAAATCTTCCATCTTCGGGCGTTGTCCCGTATGAAGGATATCTTCCTGAATAAGTGGGTGGATGTTAAAATGTTTTCCGATCTTTTCGACAATATCAACGTGATGAAGACCGTCGATATTAATCCAGGTTATGGTTGGTGTCTCTTTGAAGGAAAAACACGCTTCCACATTTTCAACGTCCTTTTCCATGAATGACGTTTCGTCATAATCCATCACGGTAATTTTCACTTCTTCCGCTTTTATCTCTCCCACATGGACGAGAGAACCCGGGGGGAGACCTACCTTGTGTGATGATTTCCTGAATAATGTCGACATAATGGATACCTCCTTTTTAGAAGCTTTTCCCTTAAGACCGTATGGTAATTCAGTTTATTCCGTGTCGTCCGATTCAGGATCTTTCGACTCTTCCGATATGGCTATTGTAAGCGGTCTCCGGTCGTCCTGAGCCAAATACGTTGTTGTAGTCGGGAAGGCGAATTCGATGCCCTCCGCCTCATAAGCCCGCATGATTTTCAGGTTTACATCTTCGCTGAATGCCATAAATTTCCAGTAATCAGGCGGGTGATACCAGTAGATCATCATTATATTCAGAGAAGTGTCATTGAATTCACTGAAATAGACCCTCGGTGGATAATCGGGATGCATTCCTTCGTGATCCTTGAGTATGTCTTTAATAATCGAAACGGCACGATCAACTTTATCGGTAGGGGTGTCATAAGTAATCGTAATATTGGTCAACCGCCGAATACCCGGCCGTTTTGCAACGTTTTCTATACTGACACTTGCCATTTTTTCATTGGGAATTGATATCAAATGTCCCGGAAAGGTACGTACCCGGGTGCACCGGAAACCGATCTCTTCGACAAAGCCGTCAAACCCCTCAGCAACGACTCTATCTCCGACGGTAAATGGTTTATCCAGCATGATCATAATGCTGCCGAAAAGGTTTTTCAACGTATCCTGGGCTGCCAGCGCCACTGCCAGACCGCCGATTCCGAGACCCGCAAGCAGTGTCGTCATCGGCTTGCCCGTTGCAGCCTTCAAGAGATAGATAAAACCGAAGACAACAATCAACACACGCGCAACAATCCGGACCATCTGGACGAAGTTCAAATCGAGCTCATTGTCTTCCCGTGTCACAAATTTGGTTAACTCATATTCAACCACATCCAGCAGTCGATACAGAAAGATCACTATCACCAGGGTACCAAGGATGTTGGCAATCGATTCTGCTATTCGATCAACCGTGCCGGGCAATTTCAGGATTTCCTGTGTCGCGTAGACGGCAATGGCTAATAGAAGCAAACGAATGGGCCAGAGACACGCCTTGAGAACGAGCCGTAACCTTGTTTTCTCCTCGGCATCCCTGAGAGCAACCGTCAAGGTATTCATGAAGGTTATCAGGAAGTTTCCACCGCTATAAATAACCGCATACAGCAGCACAAGGGATAGATAGCGCCACCATGCGGATTTCCATAGCCATTCAGGAAACAGGTTCTTCTGTGAATAAATGAATACGATTGCCGCGATAACAATTCCGGTTATTCTGAGAATAGTTTTAAAATTAGTAAGAAAAGCTTCTGATATTTTTTCCTGAATATCAGATGGCAGGATAGAAACAAAAAAATCTAAAATTCGTACAAGCTGGAAGATGAAGAGAATGCTGGCGACAGCAAGGAGAAACAACTCAAGCCCATGGAGCAGTACGAGCAATTTCGGGGGTATAACAAGAGGAAGTTCTGCAATTCTCAGAAGCAAAACGGCAACAGCAAGGCGGATAGCCGGGAGAAATCCTGAAAGATAGGGCAACCAGTTTTTGAATCCCTTCCGGTCCAGTTTTGCCTCTATCTTCCTGTTACCATAACGCCAGAGGGCTTCAAGTATTATAAAGCCGAAAAGGAGTATGGCCAGGGATACAACGAATTGCCCGATCTCATTTCCCGTTTTTACCTTTTCCAGCAAAGTGATAAGTTTATGAAAGAAATCACTAAGCTTCTGCATAATCTTCCTCCTTAGAAAAGAAAACACGCAATTTCTTTAATCAAATCCTACGAGTTTAGATACGGAAAGCCCTTATCATCAGCAGGAACAGGCATACGAGCGGGGAGCTTCAGAACAAATGTGTCTCAGTACTGTTTCTTCATACTCTCAAAATGCATAAGGTGACGATCGGTTGGAATAATCGATGATATTGGAATGTATTATACTGAAAACAATAAGCTCTATAAACTGTTAAATGAAGGAAACGATATTTTTTTGAGGATTCAGTGTGCCTCGTCCCAGTTTTTGCCGGCGGAGATTTCCACCTTAAGCGGAACACACAATGATATGACGCCTTCCATCTCCCGTTTGACCAGATCGATAATCGTATCTTTCTCCCCGGCAGGAACCTCGAAAACAAGTTCATCATGAACCTGAAGAATCATGCTGGACATAAGACTCTCATCATTCAGTCTCTTCCAGATATTCAACATGGCAACTTTAATGAGATCGGCCGCTGTTCCCTGTATGGGAGTATTGACTGCCATACGTTCGGCAAACTGGCGAACAGCCACATTTCTGCTGTTGATTTCCGGCAGATACCGGCGACGGGTCAGAAGCGTCGTCACGAATCCATCCTTTCTGGCCTTTTCCAGAATGGTATCCAGAAACGTTCTGACCCCCTGGTATTTCAGGAAATATTCATCAATATACGCCTTGGCAAGTTTCTGGTTAATACCCAGTTCCTTTGCAAGACCGAAGGGGCTCATCCCGTACAGGATACCGAAATTGATAACCTTGGCCTGGCGCCTCATGTCCGTGTTGACCATTTCGGGGAAGACACCAAAGATGTCGGAAGCGGTTCGTGTGTGGATGTCCTCATCCGTGTTGAATGCCCGAATCAAGGTTTCATCCTCTGAGAGATGGGCCAGGATACGAAGTTCGATCTGGGAATAATCCGCCGATACGATAACGTATCCTTCCGGCACCACAAAAGCCTGGCGTATCCTTTTTCCCTCGGTTGTCCTGATGGGAATATTCTGAAGATTGGGATTACTGCTGGAAAGTCTCCCCGTTGCCGCAACGGTCTGGTTGTACGACGTATGAATCCTCCCCGTTTCCGGGTTCACCAGAGCGGGCAACGCATCAACATAGGTTGACTTTAACTTTGTCAGACTCCGGTATCCCAAGATCTCGGCAGGAAGTTCGTATGACTTGGCAAGGTTGGTCAGAACCTCCACATCGGTGGAATACCCATCCTTTGTCTTTTTCCCCTTCGGAAGATCCAACTTTTCAAAGAGGATAACCTGAAGCTGTTTAGGAGAATTGATATTGAAGGTTTCACCGGCAAGAAGGTAAATTTTTTCTTCCGACATGCCAAGCAGACCGGCAAGTTGCTCCGATAATTCTTTCAGCAGTTCGGTATTCAGGAGAACGCCCTTTTCCTCCATCGAGGCAAGAACGTAAACCAGTGGCATCTCGACGTTATATAAAAGATCATTAAAACCATCTTTTTCAATTTCATCAACCAATACCTTCGCGAGTCTGAAAGCGTAGTCCGCTCTCGTACAGGCATAATCCATTGCCCTGTCCAGGGGAACGGCACTGAAGGGAATTGCCTTTGACCCGCTGCCGGTCAGCTCTTTTATCGGCATGAGTTCCCGATCAAGATGCTCCCGGGCAAGGTCATCCAGTCCGAAACCGCGCTTCGACGGGTTGAGAACGTACGCAGCCACCATGACATCGCAGAAAAGCCCCTGTAACCTGATACCGTTTCGTGAAAAGACACTGACGGCATTTTTCAGGTCATGTCCGTACTTCTTAATTTTCTGATCAGCGAGATACGGGCCTAGAGTCTTAAGCACTCTATCGGTTCGAAGCTGTTCAGGAGCATCGTCATAATCGTGGGCAAGGGGGATGTACCATGCATTCTGTGCATTCGTGCAAATGGAAATACCGATAATATCGGCCCTCATCGGTTCGGCGGAATTCAGCATCAGATCGAGGGCAAACGCTTTCGAATCCTTGAGTATTCCCGTCAGTTCGTCCAGCTCGGATTCGCTTGCTACCAGGTGATACTCTCCTTCCTCACGTTCTTCCTTAATCTTCAGCGACTGAAGGAGAGACGAAAATTCGAATTCCTTGAACAGTTCCTTCAATGCCTCCGCGTCAGGCTCTTCACGACGGAAATTATTCATATCGAAATCAAGTTCAATATCCGTCTTGATCGTCGCCAGCTCTCGGCTCAGACGGGCCTGGTCGGCATATTCTTTCAGATTCTTCCGTACCCGAGCATTTTTAACGCTATCGGCATTTTCGAGGACGTTTTCGATACTGCCGAATTCCCGGATCAGTTTGAGTGCTGTCTTTTCTCCAACGCCGGGAACACCGGGAATATTATCGGACGTATCACCGGCAAGACCCAGGATATCGATGACCTTTTCAGGCTCCACGCCAAAGCGTTCTTTCACACCCTCGATATCATATGTTTTCTCCTTCATCGTATCGACGAGTATTACATCATCGGATACAAGCTGCATGAGATCCTTATCACCGGTTATAATGACCGTATCGATTCCCTTCGGTGAATATGTCTTGACGAGCGTCCCAATGAT
>Ga0272442_10008191_pt1 | contig 13333 bp, 8 predicted proteins | sample SSMForm2O_FD_200262 | JGI IMG/M metagenome (GOLD analysis project Ga0272442, IMG submission 200262) | Marine sediment archaeal communities from Little Sippewissett salt marsh, Falmouth, MA, United States - SSM-Form-2O | ecosystem: Environmental > Aquatic > Marine > Wetlands > Sediment ...
CGCTTCACGACCAGCCGCCTCGGCGTACGCCTGCATCATCTGGCGACGCAGGCGCTGCTTGTGGGCCGGATTCGGCTCGGCGTCGATGTGCAGCCGGGCTACCGCTCTGGCAAAATCTCGTTCGTTTTCACTCATCTACTCGTCTCCACCCAGGTCGCCCCGCAAGGCTTCTTTCAGCCTGCGGAGGACCCGGTGCAGCGTAACTCGAACTGTGGCCGGACGCGCCTCGACGATCCGGCCGATCTCCTCGTAGTCCATATTCTCAAAGAACCGCAGCGTCACAATCGTCTGATGCTCGTCCTTGAGACGCGCTATCGCCGCGTACAGCGCGGGCCAGTCGAGCTGTCCGCCGAACGGCGAATCGCCCTCGACCTGGGCGGCCCGGCGCTGGCCCACCACGTTTTCCATCAGCCGCTTGCGCCGCGTGGTCTTGCGGATGTAGGCGTTGGCCTGATTGGCCGCGATGGTGTAGATCCAGGCCCGAAAGTCCTGCTCGGTGCTGCCCTTGAAGGCCCGCATGCTCTTCGCCACCGTCAGGAACACCGACGAGGTGATGTCTTCGGCCGTGGCCTTGTTGAACAGCCGGTGCACCAGGAAGCGAAAAATACGCTCGTAATACAGCTCGTAAAGCTGCCCCAACGCCCCGGCCCGGCTCTTGGCCGCTACCACCAGATCGTCGTAAACCCTATCGTCAACAACTTTTGCCATAGCACCAACCATCGCCACAACACCAATTGCGCCTGCCAACCCCATGTTACACCCCCCAACGCCCAAATTCAGCGAAAAACCACGGGCCGTGGCCCCCCGGCCAGTGGCCCGCTCCACGGGAAACTCGAAATCCGAAACCCTAAATCCGAAACAAATTCAAAGCACCAAGCCCGAAGGCTTTGTCTCGTATCTCATTGTGGTCCTCCGGTGCTGAAGGCGTGTTTTCTTATGTCGATTTCTGATATGGCTTGCGGATTTACCTTATAATCTGCCGCTAACTGGTCGATAACTCACAATGTGAGATGTGCCGCTGTTTGTGCGACTCGGCTGAGGGGTCGGCACGGGCCCGTGCGTGCCAAACCCCGGGATGCGATGTTCTTAAGACGAGAACACCTACTTTTTGTGAGCAAGTTCGATGAATCAGGACACACAACAGGACAACAAGGAAGACCAGAAGCCACTCGTGCGCATGCTCGGCAAAAACCTCCTGCAGCAGGAGCAGGAGGCCGCAGAGGGTAAGAAAGAAAACGCGACCGTACGCGCGGCCGTTAGTGCTCGTCTCCGCGAACTAATGCAGGCAGAGAATTTCTCGGTTCTCACCGGTGCCGGCAGTTCTGTGGAGGTGCTCGGGTCTGTCACATTCGGAAACAACGCGCTGCAAAAAGATGGTTGGGCACGTAAGCCTTTCGCTCGCGAGACAACCCACCTGGACGAGTTGATCAAGATCTATGAAGAGGGCCGCGGCTCGCAAGGCCTCGATCCAGAGTACGGAGTCGAAGAATTCCTCCATTTCCTTTATCAACTCGAATACGTACACCCGTATGGGCTGAAGATCAACAGAGCGAGTGGCGACGAGATTAAGGTCGCAGAGCTACGCTCGAAAATCTTGGGGCAGTTAAAGAGCGAATGCGGTTGCGACCTCACGCGGGCCACGGAATTCCGGAATTATCGCAACTTTCTCAAGAGAATCATCTCCAGGCCGACTAACTTGCGCCGGACGAATTTGTTTACAACCAACTATGACCTCATCTTCGAGCGGGTCATGGACGAAATGGGTTTGCTGTACGTAGACGGATTCGTCGGCGGCACGAGACACTTCTTTCAACCGCAGGCCTTCAACTATGATTACTACTATCCGGCAACAACAACAGAAGGGCGGGTAAGCCGACTTGAACGGGTGCTTCACTTCTACAAGCTCCACGGTTCCCTAAACTGGGCGGAGTCCAACGATTCCAGCCCAGGGAATGTATACGGCGTTGAGAAGAAAGAGCCCGTTTCTGACCACGAGAATCTCCTGGTGTATCCCACACCGATGAAAGAACACGAGACCATCGGCTTCCCCTACTGCGAACTCCTCCGCCGATTTGCTGGCATCATACAGCAACCCCAAAGTGTGTTAATCACCTACGGCTACGGGTTCGGAGACGCTCACATAAACCGCGCGATTTACGAGGCGTTAAACATCCCCTCATTCCAATTGGTGATCGTTTCGTACGACTGGACACCAAGCCTCCGCAGAATCTGGGATCATGCCCGCGACTTGCCATGCGTTGGCTTCGTTGTCGGCAAAGAATACGCCGGATGGCAGACATTTGCGAACGAACTGATTCCTGATTTGCCGACGATCGAACTGGAAGAGCGTTATGAGACGCGACAGGTGGCGGCGAAAACCTTGAGAGATTTGTCGCGGCAGTCTGCACAACAAAGCGGGACCAACAATGGAAAATGAGCGACGCATAGGACGAGTCGTAGCCGTTGACAGCGAACGAGTCGTAGTCGAACTCGACGAACATAGCAAATCACTCACGAAAACCTTCCTCACCGGGACGTATCCTGTAGCTCGGATCAATTCATATGTTGTGATTCCGATAGGGTCAGTCGCGGTAGTCGGCATTGTGACCAGGGTATCTATGCGAGGACAGGATATCGAGTTGCGAGATCGCTCGGCTTTGCAACTTGCTCGCCCTCGAAGAACCATTGACGTCACGATGGTGGGGAGCATTACAAAATGTGAGAAGCAACTCAAGTTCGACTACGGCATCAAGGAGTTCCCGGCTTTGGACAACCCCGTCTGGTTCATTCTCGAGGACGAACTGGACGTGATCTTCGATAAACGAGGAGGTGACAGATATTTCGTAGAACTCGGTGCGAGTGCCGCCTATCCAGAATACAGGGCGAAATTGAATCCCGATATCCTCTTCTCGCGACACTTAGCAGTCATCGGCAATACCGGAGGTGGCAAGTCATGCACCATAGCCTCACTCATTCAGACCATCCTGCGCCATGCTGATGTCAAGAAAGGCGCTGGTGCCCATTTCGTGATCTTCGACACCAACGGAGAATATCAAAACGCCTTCAGCTCGAAGCTACCCAACCAAACACAAGAGTTCTCTATGCTTCACATTGACCAGAGCACACTTCGAATACCGTACTGGTTCATGAATTTGGATGATCTTAGGCAACTGTTTAGAGTAACGGAAGGTGTGCAGGAGCCTGTTCTCAGCACCGCCATTTCGCTCGCAAGGGCCCGAAGTCTAGCCGAACGAGAAGACCGGCAAACCGAGTCGGAGGAGACGATCCTTCAAGCAATTGTCGATGATTTAGAGAAGCTTCTCACTGACTTACACCCTGACAATCCGAGAGCTGAGGGCTACGTCGGTAGGAACGTAAGGGAAAGCTGTGATAGCATCCGCAACCTTTGTACGCAGTATAAGAAAGAAATGGCTGCGATAGAAGCAGGCCTTGGCCTCAGCATGCAAATCGCCTCGATAGTTGGCAAGATCCATCAACTCTGCCCTCAAACAAACGAGTATAAACCGGTGGTGGCTACCAGAAAGGTCGAAATTGAGACGACCGCGAAGGGATTGCTCGAAAAACTCGATGCACGCCTCGCAAAGCTCCTGCAATCAAGCATAGCTGGGGAGCGACTCATAGACGCGAGCACACCGGTATACTTCAACCTAAACGAATTCTTCGAGGCGGCGCTCCCACTAGCAATGAAGGTTCAGGGAAGTCGCAATGAACGAATCAGAGAATACTGCTCCACCATGATGTTGAGAATCAAGAGGCTCATCTCGGATGAAAGATACAACGTGCTCTTCCAAAACGTGAGTTTTCAGCCACAATCGCTCGCAACTTTTCTGCGTCTTTGCTTCGGCAGGATGAACCTTGCACACATGGTCAATAGCGAAAAGACCCGAGAGGCGGAGTACTTTGTCGCGAAATACGAGAAATACATACTCAAAAAGAAGGAGGGCGACGCCGCCAAAAAGGACTACCAAGTAATCGTCTTCGATCTGAGTCTGGTAGCGTCTGATGTACTGGAAAATGTGACAGCTCTCCTGGGACGACTGATGCTGGAATTCATGCAGCGAATCGAAAAGGCCCGTGAATACGAGCAGGAGAAGGGCGTGCGAGGGAAGTTCCCTGTTGTTCTGGTCCTTGAGGAGGCGCACAACTATATCCCGGAACGCTTGCCCAAAGACCAGGAATCCGTCTCGAAGGAGGTGTTCGAGCGCATTGCACGTGAGGGCAGGAAGTACGGACTCAGCCTGGTGGTCTCGTCACAACGACCGAGCGAACTGTCCAGAACGGTGCTATCCCAATGCAACTCATACATAACACATCGGATCCAGAACCCGGAGGATCAGACCTACGTGCGGTCGCTTCTTCCGAGCGTTAGTCATGACCTTCTGAAACAGCTTCCTATCCTAAAGCAAGGGGTCGCCCTCGTTTTTGGGGATTGCGTTCGCGCCCCCATGGAAGTCGAGGTCAGGAAACCTAAGCCCGAACCGCAAAGCCACGATCCGGAGTTCTGGAAACACTGGACCAACACATACGCAGCAGAGGAGTTCCACTTTGAGAGCGGCGAGCCGGACTTTGAGGCCGTCTGCGCCGCCTGGGAGGGAGCCAAATTGAAGCTCGGCGACGCTTCCGTCTACAAGGGAAATCAATTAGGGAACCAGCAATCCTCCACCAAAACCGTAGGGAACGAAGCAGAACAATCGTAACAGCCATTCTCCAAGAACACGCTACATCTTGAGCCCCCGTTCCCTATCTGCGAGCCGGGCGTTCATTGAACCTGCGCAACAGATTTTCCTTGCGCCGAAGGTACGTCATGACCTTCTGCGAGTCCTCTTTGGAGAACTCCAATAGTGATTTCAAGTCGCCATGATCCAGTCCCAGGATGAGTACATGATGATCGCTCACCAAGGAGCGCATCCTGGACATAGCATTAGCTGTGAATCCACTTCTGGACACGAGCAGTCCACAGCGTCCCCTCTTAGCCCCATTCAGGTATGCAAACAACTGATTCACGTCTTCGAAAGAAGCCTTTTCCCGCATGTTTTTTACTTCGCCAAGCAGACTCACGATTTCGTAGCGTTGAGCCCACTCGTACCACAGGCGATGGCCATGCGACGCCTCAGTGCAAATGGGAAGTTCAATATCACAGAACCCCCCTTCAATCGGAACTTGTTGCGCTGCAAGTTCCGAATCGACTATGCCTTTCAGCGTTCGGGCCATCGTGTCCAGTACCATACTCTCGTACAGCGGACCATCACCAACCCGGCACCAGTCAAGTAGGCTCATCATTAGATCCGCTGAGATTCCGCCCCAGTGGTACGCTCGCCGAGCCGGTGAATCTGGACGCAACTCGCAGTATCTCGCGCGGTCACGACCGGCCAGCAATTTCCTGTAAGTAGCGATAAAACCGGCTTTCGCATCCATACAAACACTATTTCGGCATTTACCGGACTTCGCGTTAAGAAAAAATACCCCACGAAATCGGGGAATCTAGGTTGGGGGTCATCTGTCCCTGTGCACGATTAGTAAGCCGCACGAGGGAAATTAACGCTACCAAAATGAATGGTGTGCATGGCACCCCCTACCGGTTTGAATGCATCATTGATTGTTTCCTCGGCGTCCTCTGCGGTTTCCTAGCTTGGTGTTCTCTGCGTCTCAGCGTCTCTGCGTGGGTACATATTCGGTTCCGGCCGGTTGGATTTTGAGCCTCGCACCTGCCGGCTCCGAGTCGGGTTTGGGGGTGAGGCGCGGGCTTTTATAGGAGTCGTATTGTCTGGTTTTGCAGGCTTGTTCGGCGGGGCGTGAATCTTCGTCTCGGCGGTGGGAATAGCAAAATTCGTGCGCCAATTGAAAAGTAAATCCCGGTGACATGGAAAATTTTTTTTATTCCTTTGCGGGGCGGGAGTTGCGCGGATGGAGTGAGCGGGAATTTCCGTTTTTTTCGCAAAATTCGTGCGCCAATCTCTCAATAGTGGAGGCGCGTGTTTTTTTCGCGCGGCTCTTTGACAAGTGAATCGAGCCATGTAGAACCCAGTAAATTGCCTGTGTCGCAGGCCACAGGAACCCAGCGGCGCGGCCGGTGCGGCCGGTCGCGTCGCAGCTCACTTACTCCCAGGAATTTGCTCTCGAGGCCGGGGCGGCGCATTGCACGTCCCGGCGGAGCGGAAAGGAAGGACATCATGGATTGTACGTGCCATCGCTGCATCTACGCGAGCGACCACGCCGCACGGGCCTGGCCCAACCCGCTGCTGGGCTGGCCCATCACCCTGACCTGCGTCAACTGTGCGGGCTACGAAGGCTTCCTGCGAGAGGTCATGCCCAACGGCACGTGTCGCCACTTCTGCCCCAAGGGCGCCACGATCAGGCCGGGCAAGCCGCCTGCGCCGGAGAACGACGAGCTCCGCTACATCCCGTTGACCCGGGGCCTGTTCGCCATCGTCGACGCCGCCGACTACGAGTGGCTCAGCCGGCACCGCTGGACCGCGCAGGGCGGCGGCAAACCGTACGCCTGCCGGCGCCCGACAACGGGCACCATCTGGATGCACCGCCTGATCATGCAGGCCCCGGACGGCATGGTCGTCGACCACATCGACGGCAACAGCTTGAACAACCGCAGAAGCAACCTGCGGATTTGCACGCCGCGGCAAAACACCGCCAACCGCGCCAAGACTCGCAACGGCACCTCGCGCTTCAAGGGCGTGCATTTCTGCACGCGCGATCGCAAATGGCGCGCGCAGATCGGCGTGGACGGGGAAAGACGCTTTATCGGTGACTTCGACGACGAGGTCGAAGCGGCCCGGGCGTACGACCGCAAGGCCGCCGAGCTGTTCGGCGAGTTCGCATATTTGAATTTCCCCCAGGAAGCCGGATGACAGGCACGCCGCGCCATTCGGCTGGGAGACGTTGGATTGGCGATTGCCGTGCCGTTGTTAGGCGAATCCCCAATCCGCAATCGTCGGTCAGGCTTGGCGCTCGTGGGCGAGGACGTAGAGGACGGGCAGGACAAGCAGCTCCAGGAGCAGGGAGCTGATCATGCCTCCGAAGATGACGGCGACGAGTGGCTTCTGGATTTCCGAGCCGGCGCCAGTGGCGTACAGCATGGGCAGCAGTCCCAGCAACGTCGTGGCGGTGGTCATCACGAGCGGTCGGACGCGCAGGCGGCAGGCCTCGTAGACCGCTTCGAGGGTTTGCATGCCCTGGCCGCGGAGTTGGTCGCAGAAGCTCACGAGGACCAGGCCGTCCTCGACCGCCACGCCCAGGACCGCGATGAAACCGATGGTGGCCGCGACGCTGAGGTGGATGCCGCCGAAATACATGACCGCGACGCCGCCGATGACCGCGAACGGAAGGTTGACCATGATCAGCGCCGCGCTCTTGAGCGTGCCCAGGGCGCTGAGCAGCAGGACGAAGATCAGCAGCAGCGCTACCGGCACCACCAGCATGAGGCGGCGCATCGCCCGCTGCTGGTTCTCGAACTGCCCGCCCCAGACGAGGCGGTAGCCCGGCGGCAAGCGGCTTTCCACCGCCACCAGACGCTCTTTGGCTTCGGCGACGAACCCGCCCATGTCGCGACCGCGCACGTTGCACTCGACCAGCAACCGACGCCGCGAGTCCTCCCGGTTGATCTGGGCCGGGGTGTCCACCTGTCGCACCCGCGCAATCTGGCCCAGCGGTACGCGGTAGCCTTGGGAGCCCGACACGAGAAGCTCGGCGAGGGTGGGGCCGCTGCTACGCGCCTCCTGCGGCAGACGCACGACGAGGTCCACGGGCACCAGATTCTCGTAGAGAGTGGAGACGATTTTGCCGCCGACGGCCGCTTCCAGCAACTCGTTGACGTGCTCGGCGGTGACGCCGTGGCGGGCCATGGCGCGGCGATCCAGCTCGACGTTGAACTGGGAGAATCCGGAGACCTGCTCGATGGCGACGTCCCGGGCGCCCTCGATGGCGGCCAGGACCGGAGCGATCTCCTCGGCGGTGGCGATGAGAACGTCGATGTCGTCGCCGAAGATCTTGATGGCGATGTCGGACTTAATGCCACTGATCAGCTCGTTGACGCGCAGGGCAATCGGCTGCGAAAACGCCGGACGGATGCCCGGGAACGCCTTGAGCTCACCGGCGATTTTCTCGACCAGCTCCTCCTTGGACGAGGCTGCACTCCACTGCCGCGCGGGGTTGAGCATGATGATCAGGTCGCTTTGCTCGGGTCCCATCGGGTCCTCGGAGATCTCGGCCCGGCCGGTCTTGGAGACGATGGTGTCGATCTCGTCGGGAAAACGTTCGAGCAGGCGCCGTTCGATGCGCTGGACCTGGGTCACCGAGCCATCGAGTCCGGCGGTCGGCAGCCGCACGATGTTGATCGCGATGGCCCCTTCGTCCAACGCCGGCAGGAACTCGGTGCCGAGCCGGACGAACATCGACACCGCGCCGACCATCAAGGCGCCGGCGATCGCCAGGGTCAGCCAGCGGCCTTTTACGGCCAGACGCAGGAGAGGCATGTGAAGCCGGTGGAACCAGCGCACGAAGGGATTGTCGTGGATGTCCCTGGGCACCCGCCGCGTGAGCATCGAGGCCAGCGTCGGCACGACCGTCAGCGACACCGCCAGCGAGGACAGCAGTGCCAGGCAAATCGTCAACGCCAACGGCTTGAACATCTTGCCTTCCAGAGACTCCAGCGTAAAGAGGGGCACGAAGACAACCACCATGATCAGCACGGCGAACGTCACCGGGCGGGCCACCTCGCGCACCGCCCGCAGCGCAATGTCCAGGCGCGTCTCATGCGCGGTGGCCTCTTCGCCCATGTGCCGGGTGATGTTCTCGGTGACGATAATGGCGGCATCGACCACCATACCGACGGCAATCACGAGCCCCCCGAGGCTCATCAAGTTAGCGGTGACGTCCCGCCAGTCCATCAGCAGAAACGTGGCCGCCGCCGTCAGGGGCAGCGACAACGCCACCGTCAGCGCCGCCCGCAAGTCCCACAGCAGGACAAACAAAATCAATATCACAAAGATCGCACCCTGGCCCAGCGCGCCCGAGACGGTGCGGATGCACGCCTGAATCAAATCGGTGCGGTCGTAGAACGGGCGGATGCGCACGCCCGCCGGCAGCGACTTTTGAATCTCGGGCACCTCCTGCTTGACGCGGTCCACCACGAGCTTGGAGTTCTCACCCTTGAGCATGATGGCCATGCCGACGACGGCCTCGCCGCGTCCGTCGCGGGTGGCCGCACCGGAGCGCACCTGCGCAGCGATCTGCACGTCGGCCACGTCCTTGATATAGACGGGCGCAGCCCTGGAGGTCTTGACGGCAATGTGCTCGATGTCGTTGACGTCTTCGAGCATGCCCTGCGAAACGACGTTGATCTGCTCGAAATCCTTGACGATGAATCCGGCCCCGGCGTTGCGATTGTTGGCCTGCACTGCGTCGATCACGCCGCGCAGAGACACGCCGAACTGCACCAGCAACGTCGGATCGACGACGATGTGGAACTGCCGGACGAAGCCGCCCATGCTGTTGACCTCGTTGATGCCGGGCAGACGCCGCAACTGCGGGGCGATGAGCCACTCCTGCAGCGTGCGCAGCGCCATCAGGTCGACGTCGCTGCGAACCAGCGGCGCGCCGCACTGCGCGCACGCACCGGGGCCCTGCGACCATGCGTCGGCGTGGTCCGCGCAGTAGTATCCCGACTCGACGGTGTACTGGTAAATCTCGCCCAGTCCGGTGGAGATGGGCCCTAACTCGGGCTCGATCCCTTCCGGCAGCTTCTCGCGCACCGTCGCCAGTCGCTCGAAGACCACCTGCCGGGCGAAGTAGGTGTCGACGTGGTCGGCGAAGATGACCACCACCTGGGACAGTCCCGACTGCGACAGCGACCGCACCAGCCGCACGTCGGGCAGCCCCGACATCTCCGTCTCGATCGGAAACGTGATCAAGCGCTCCACTTCCTCGGGACTGAAACCCTGCGAGTCCGTGAGAATCATCACCTGCACGTTCGTTACGTCGGGAAAGGCGTCGATGGGCAGTCGCACCCAGGCGACGGCGCCGGTGACCAGCACGACGGCCCCCACGAGCAACGTCAGGAAACGCTGCGCCAGTATGAAGCGTAAGATCTTCTCAATCATGGACTATCCCCTGCGTCGCTGCTCAATGAGCGCAGCCGGCGCCCATCTTCTCCTTGAGCACTTCGCTCTTGAACATGAACGCGCCCCTGGCGGCGACCGTCTCTCCCTCGGCCAGGCCCGCGTGGACTTCCACGGCGCCGTTGCCGGCGGGGCCGACTTGCACATCGCGCCGCACCCAGAACTCGTCGGAAAGCCGCACAAAGACGAAGTGCCTGCCCTCATCCGAGAGAACAGCGGTCTCCGGAACGTGCAGGGCGTCCGACGTTTCACCAGTTCCTATGAAGGCGGTGACGAACATGCCCGGCTTGAGTTTGCCCTGCGGATTTGCCACGCTCAAACGCACTCGCAACGTGCGCGTGTCGCGATCGAGCCGGCTGTCAACCATATCGATGGTGCCGGAGAACGTCTCGCCCGGGAAGCCCTTGACGCGAATCTCAGCGCCGACCGGGCCCGGCGCTTCCATGCGCTCGTGGAGAGCGGCAAAATCCGGCTCGTACACGTTGCACCAGATCCAGACGTGCGATAGATCGGCGACGCGATACAACACGTCCGCCGGACCGACCAGTTGTCCCCGAACGATGTTTTGCTCGATGACGGTGCCGTCGATAGGTGTAGCCAGGAGCAACTGACCGAACCGGCCGGCCGCGCCCGCGCCGGCAAGGGCCTCGATTCTCTCTTCGCTGAGCCCAAAGAGCTCGAGACGCTTGCGCGTCGCGCCGACCGTAGCCTCCGCGGCCGCAAACTGTTGCTGCGCGACGAGAAAGTCCGCGTGACTGCCGATCTTCTGCTGGTAAAGGCGCTCCTCACGCGCAAAGGTCTCCTGCGCCAGGTCGCGTTTGGTCGAGGCCTGGAGAAAAGCGGCCTGGGCCCGGCCGAACTCGGACGACTGGATCGCGGCCAAGACGTCCGACGCCTGCACGCTGTCGCCCAGCACGCGTTCGATTTTCTCGGCGCGACCGCTGCCGGCCGAGGAGATCTCCACCACGCGCATCAGGTCGAGTTGGATTTCTCCGGTGAGACGCAACCGGTTGTCGACCCCATTTCCCAGCGCCACCTGGTGGGCGTGGACCAGACCTTTCGCCAGGTTCGGGTCGATTTTGGCCACCCCGACTTCGTAGCGACACTCGTCACAGTCGAGGATCGGCGTGCCATGCTCGCACTCGATCTCCCGCAATTCATCAAGGGTCGCCGGCGCAGCGCCGGCGTCGGCGTCGGCGTCATGGTCGTGCTCGTCGTCGGACTCGGCGGTTGCGGAGTGTGGAGCGTGCTCGGGGTCCTCGTGTTCATGGTCGTGGTCGTGTTCCTGTGCGGCCACGGTGGGGGCCGAGTGCGTCTCAGCCGTCAGCCAGACGAAGACCCCGGAGAGGCCGAGAAAGAGGCCCAACGACGCGACCGCTTGCATGAGTTTACTCTTCATGGGAATCCTCCTGTGCAGATTGCTTATCCGCGGCGTCGGCGGGCTCAGGTTGCGCCGCCGCGTCCAGATTTCGGCCGGTGAGCCGCCCCACGTCGGCCCGCGCTTGCTGGTATGTCTCCGCCGTATCAACGAGCCGGGCCCTCGTCTCAAAAAGGGTCCGCTGGGCGTCCAGAACGTACAGGTAATCGAACTTGCCTTCCCTATAGCCGCGCTGGGCGGCTTCGAAGGCCTGCTGTGCTTTGGGCAGCACCTCGTCCTGGAGGATATTGACCTGGTCATAGGCCGCAGCCAGCGCATGGACGGCCCTGCTCAACGCCGCGCGCGCCTTGATCCGAGCCGCCTCGGCCTCTTGCCGCGTCCTGCCGAGGTTGGCGGTCGCCCGCTCGATGCCGCCCTGGTTGCGGTCGAACAACGGCAGCGGAACTGCCAAGCCAAAAACCACCGCGCTGTCATCGGTCTCCTCGAAGCGTTGCATGCCGCCGGAGATGGTGACATCGGGTCGGGCCCGCGCCTTTTCCAGCCGCAGAGCGGCGCGACGCGCGCGCTCTTCGGTCGCCCAGCGCGCCACGTCCGGATTCTCCGCCAACGTTTCCGCCGCCCGCTCGACTGGAGGCGGCCGCGACACTTGGTACAAATCCCCGACGACTTTCTCGAACGTGGCGGTCCGACCGCCCCAGGTAGCCGCCAACTGCTGCCGAGCCGTCGCCAGGGCCGCCTCGGCCCGGCGCCGCTCCATGCGGCTCTCGGAAACGACGACGCCTGCCCGCAGCTCGTCGACGGGCGAGTCCTTGCCCGCCTCGATGCGCTGCACCACCGCCGTGCAAGCCTGGCGTGACAATTTAAGCTGATCTTCTGCCAACGCCAGGCGGTCCTGGGCCGCCAGTAGCTCGACGAATGCCCCCGCGACCGCGCGCATCGTGTCGAGGCGGGCGGACTCGTACTCCCACTGTACCAGCTCGCGCTGCAGCGAAGCCACCGCCGCACGCTTGGTGCGTTTGCCGCCCAATTCGATAAGCTGACCGAGCTGGATGGTGGTCTCGGCGGCGTCGAAGCCGCTGCGGTCGCCGCCGCCGCCGACTTCCTCAATCTCGATCTCCAGCTCCGGGTTGGGCAGCAGCCGCACCTGGAGCACCTGCGCCTCGGCGACCCGCATCGCATAAGGGAACACCTTGAGGTCCGGATTGTGCAGCAGCGCCAGCGCCGCGGCCGCGCTCAGCGTCAGCGTGCCTTGCGGCTCTCGGGGCGTCGCCTCAGCGCCGGCGCCCCGCGCCGGCTCCGACGAGGCAACCCTCGCTACGGGCAGCGCCGCCCTCGCAGCCGGCTGAATATCGGTGCTGCGGCAACCGGCTTCGAACAGCAGCACTGCCGGCAAAAGAAACCCAAATACACTGCGATACATGCAAATATCTCCCAACACAGACAGACAATCCCTTGGGGTTGCCAAGCGGTGCGCGCGGCGGTCTCCTCACGTCGCGCCTGCAACGAACCCGCCCGCGCGTACAAGGGTGGGAGATTACACCTGCAGAACGACGGTGCTTAGAGGCAGGAAGAAAGTGGCCAAAGAAATGAGTAGTTCCTGGTCGAGCGTGCCCTCGGCAGCCGGGACAGCGCTTGCAGATGGCATACCGCAATGGGCAGACATGCACACGTCAACCCAAACCTGCGACGGCTTGAACGAATCCGCTGCGGCGCCGGCGCAGACGGGAATATCGGTACAGGGCTCACAGGGCTCGCTGCCGGCGTGTGCATGGTCGTGGTCCTCGCTGCCTGTCGAGGGAGCGGA
>Ga0272442_10008193_pt1 | contig 13333 bp, 9 predicted proteins | sample SSMForm2O_FD_200262 | JGI IMG/M metagenome (GOLD analysis project Ga0272442, IMG submission 200262) | Marine sediment archaeal communities from Little Sippewissett salt marsh, Falmouth, MA, United States - SSM-Form-2O | ecosystem: Environmental > Aquatic > Marine > Wetlands > Sediment ...
CATTGCCTATTCACCTATCTCCATCTTTTTTGCCCGCTGGCTTGGAGGCTGATGACTTTTCTTACATTTGGTGCAGGTATATTTCAATGCGACACGTCTACTGGTCTTCTCACGCCCTTCTGGTTTCGGCCTTGGAAATCCCCTGTATCCTCTCATGACTCGACGGAATCGACGCTGACCTTGCTTAAGCTCGCTAGCTTTTTTCTTTTTTATTTTGTTTACATTGTGTATTGTATGCTTTTTACAGATTGGACAGTATCGCTTGATTTTACGTGGTCGTAACATATGATACTCCTTTACATATATCTTAATTTATACGCGTAATAAGGAGGTTATATAAAAATGTAAGCTACTTTTGGTTCTGTAACTTTTCTATTTTCTTTGCCACCCCTCTTTTTGATAGCATTTCCTCCATGTCTTGTGATAATGATATGATGTCTCCCTTTCTAAGATTATACTTTTTCGTATCAGTTCCAACAAATTCAGGTATGTTTTTAGTAATCATCAACATTGGTTTAGTGTTTTCTTGGTTCTCTCTTTCATGTTCTTTCTGTTCAGATTCAACTGACTTTGTTTCTAACTTTTCTTCCTTCTTTGGCTTATTGTCTAAGAATTCTTGACGAGACTGCATCATAAGATTAAGAAGAGAGTCAAACAACTTTTGCTCTTCAGGAACAAGAAATTTAAGGTCTGGACTTCCACCACGTGCCTTTGAAATTGCAGCTGTAACAATCTTTTTTTCACGCATTTCATAGATACTTATTGCAATCTTCTTCGTATTTTTAATTTCATCTTTCAACAATGTTTCCTTCTGAGACGAGCCTTCCTTTTCAAGTCTGCTTTCTAAGTTTTTTTCATATTTTGATAGTTCATGATAAAAACTAGAGTCTATATTTGCCAACTGTGGTGAATTTTTCTCTATCTGTTGAATTTTCCTTAAATTTCTGTAACTTATTTCTTCTTTTTCCATCTACAATCACAAATCTAATCACTATGTTCTATTAAATAAATTTTGAATTACCGCATCTAGCTATTTACTAAAGGACGTTTGCCGTTCTTCTCCCAATTAAAAATACCGCTAAATATTTTGGAACTTCTTGTTCTCCTTCTTTTAAATGAAACTGCTTGCTATTCATTTTCATATCAACTTGTTGGTTTAGTTTTATTTTTATAGTCTCGTCGGAGAAGACAACCGCATCTATTAAAGGATCAAAATTTTTTAACCCATCCAATGTGATTTTTACTACTTTTAAACCAGTCTTTCCATGAAGTGAGGATGGGAGTCTAATCAATCGTTTAACGTCGCAAGTTACAGGCTCATCAGTTTCTCCTGCGCTCATAACAACCGCCGTCTTTCGTAGAGCACTGTTCAAGAAAAATTTCCTAATCGTTTTTGATTGATCCAGTCTGCCTTCTTTTATTCTTTGTACTCTTTTTTCAGAGAGATCATTAAGTAGTTTTTCAGCATCTTTTTCTTTCACACCATATTCTTTAAGTTTTTGTATCGGGTCTTCACTTTGTTTTATCTCATCAACTATATCAACAATGCCTCTGCTTATCCTTCCTTTCCAACCAGGTTCATTTGGTGTAGGCATTTTCAAAGTCTTTCCACCAGGGAAACTCCTAGCTCCATATCTTTTTATGCTGGTAACTTCATCATGAAATATCAACGAATCTTTGATGTCTCTTCCTGTAATGTAATCAACAATCTCTCTCCGCTCGTTACTACCAAGATTAAAGATTTTTGGATCCCTTACATGACAATGATACCCCCTGCCGCCACTGAAATAAAGATCTAGATTTTTTTCATCAAAGCCAAAATCACATAATAAAAAATCTTCTACCAATTTGAAGAATTCTTCTTTTACTTTATTTAGTGATTTGACATAACCCATTTTTTCTGCATTAGGCAGATGATCAGAATCCAAATCAAAAATTAGTTCTGCCCCCATCCAACCTTTATCTTGCATTTTTGTCGCGTCTGGTGTTTTGTAATATGCTGAGGAATAGTACACGTGTTGGGGGGCCCTTTCTTGTAAAAATGTTTTAACGGCTTTTTTCTTATCAAAAGCAACATGCCGGAACATCCCCTTGCCTCCAAAGAAAACAAAAGCAAATTCCCTTCGACCAAAGCGATCCGGTAATTCAATCTCACTTGTTTCATAGTATGATTTAAATTGATTTCTCAAGAATTCTAAAGACTCATTTTTGGGTGAAAAATTATTCATTGTGGCATATGATATAAGTTTTCTGTCTATAAGATTTATTCTAAAATAATTGGTTGTAAAGTATATTTTTCAGATAAAGTTTTATGAACGGCAATACATTACAAGACGAAATGAGCAACATAATCGAAGACGAACTGCTATCATCTTCAGTCATAAAGGACCCAGGTGTGCTTGATTTTGATTATGTTCCAGAGGAGATTCCTCACAGAGATGATCAACTTCGTTTTCTATCCCAAATGTTTAAACCATTATTGTCCGGTATTTCCCAAAACGTTGTTATTCAGGGATCTGTCGGTACCGGAAAAACACTGATTACAAAGAAATTCTGCAACTCTCTTGTTGGTATTGCACGGAAACAAGGAACGCTCATAGAATATGTTCACATTAATTGCAGAAAAAGATCAACAGATGCAATGGCTTTACTTGGAATCTTAAATCATTTTGATTCTCGTTTCCCAGATCGAGGTTTTTCTGTTCAAGAAATGTTACGAATCCTTAATAAACAACTCCAAAAGAGGGGGGCACAACTGTTAGTAGTATTGGATGAGGCGGATGCATTGTTGAAAAAAAACGATTCAAACCTTGTATATGCGCTAACAAGATTTTCAGATGAATCAAAAAGAGAAAAAATTCCGGTCTCTCTTTTATTGATATCGCAAAAAGACGTATTGTCTATGCTAGATGATTCTGCTCTCAGTACGTTTAAACGAAGCAATAAGATTTTTTTAAACAAGTATGTCCGTAGAGAGTTATTCGATATTGTGAAACAACGTATTGCTTTGGCATTTCATACAAACACGATTGATGGAGGATGTGTGGAACTTATAGCTGATATTGCCTCAGAATGGGGTGATGCGAGGTTTGCAATAGAGCTCCTTTGGAAAGCCGGTATTGCTGCCGATAATCAACATGTTCAACTCGTTGTTCCTGAGCATGTCCGTGCTGCTAAGGCAGAGACGTATTCTGTAGTTACTGAATCAAAATTAAGGAACTTAGAACGTCATCAATTACTTTCACTATATGCTATCGCAAAGAGATTGCAAAAAGATGGAACTGCCTATGTTTCCACAGGGGATGCCGAGAAAACCTATGCTGTTACATGTGAAGAGTACGATGAAAAACCTCGGACACACACTATGTTTTGGAACTATTTGAAAGATATTGAAAGTGCAGGATTTGTAACAATTAAACTTTCGGGAAAAGGTCGTCTTGGCACTACACAGCTTATATCCCTCCCAGATATACCTGCAGAAGTTGTGGGAAATAAAGTAGAAGAATTACTTAGATAGCTTGTTTTTGAACTTACAGTGATTCTGTAGCGGACAGATATAGCATGCAGGTTTCTTTTTACAATAATTCTTTGCCAATACAACAATCAGGGCATGTAATTCATTATAGATTCTCATTAATTCTTTTTCTGGATACTTTCTGTTGAGATCTGTTTCAAAATATTTTTGGACGTCGTTGTAGGAATTTAGTGTGTCTAATGGCAGACGTTCACATATACGTTTTGTATATGCATCAACAACAAAAATTGGAAGATTGCCAGCATATAGTAAGATGGAATCTGCAGTCTCGGGACCAATTCCTCTTAGAGATAATAGCTCTACTCTGAGTTCATGTAAATCATTATCAAAAAACTCATCAAGATCGTCGTGATAATTTTGATGTAGATGTTGCGCTAGTTTTTTAATTCGACTTGCTTTTTGGTTGAAAAATCCTGATGATCTCACTAAGTTCTGTAGAGTTTCAATATCACTTTCTGCAGTTTTTTGTATTTCGAGCATGTTTTTCGATTTGAGTTTGTTTAGTGACTTTTCCACATTTGTCCATGCAGTATTTTGAGTTAATATGGCTCCAACAATAACCTCAAAACGCGGATCGCTATGATTTTTTTTATGATATGTTTGATCAATTGGCCACCAGTTTTGGTTACCAAATTCGTTCATGAGTATCTTGTAAAGCACGTGCGGGGTTAGTTTCATGTTCTCTTTTCCCCGTATTTCGTTATAAATTATGAATCTTTTTGTTTGACTATTTTAAATAGTATTTTAAAGTAAAATTGCATTAACTAGCTGGAGTGAAAATATGTATCCTGGCGAAAAACGTGAAATGACGCTTTTAGAATATCGGGCCACTGAAATCAAACTTCACAGCGAGTTGATGAAGATCTGTCGTAATTATATTAATGAACTTGGGATAGTTTCAATTATAGGAATTTTAGACATTGTGAAACGAGAAACAGTCGAGCTTGAGGGAGCAACACGAAGAAATATTAAGGACGAAGAACCCGAACCAGAGACCAAACCAAGGGAAGATACAGAAAATCCTCTTAGACAATGTGACTAGTATAGACTGAAAACCGCTGGAAGATTTTTTAAAAATCATAGTATTGTCTGAAGCTTGTTGTGCATTGTTTGAATGTTAAACAAACTATTTTTGCATAGCAAACTACTAAAATAAAGAGTATATTCTTCTCCTGTTAAAAAGGGCCAGTGGTCTAGTGTTTATGACGTGTTTTCTCCTGTTGGACGCATAATTTGAGATATACAGAAATATATATTTTCTATGGGCTTTGCATATAAGATATGGGGTAAATGTGCAGAATAGTGTTTTTCACAAAAAAAGAAGAAGAAAGAGGTTTTAGTTGTTAAATAGAAAACCACGCAACAATGTTATTTGTATTTGTTGTTGTGGAACCGTCTGCTGACCCTGACTACTCTGCTGAACACTTTGCTGATTCACAGGCATCGTAACACTCAAAGTACCCCAGTCGCTCTCAGCACCAAAAACATCTGTTGCTTTCGCACGTATGATATATGTTCCTTGCTCAGACCAAGTATGACCCACAATGATCTCTTCACCAGAATCATTAGGACCAACCAATTCCTCAAAATTTCCATCTCCCCAATCGACATAGTAGTACATACAATCACTATCAGGATCAATCGAAACAAACGTATATTCGTATTCTACTCCTAGTTTTCCATTGGTAGTACCATTTATGATCGGAGTATTTGGTGGAGCATTACCAACTCTAACTCTTAAAATGGTTGACCAACTGTTTTCGGCACCTTGTTCATCCTTTACCTTTACCCTTAAAGCATATGATCCATTTTCAGACCAGCTGTGAGTTGCAAATGCCTTTTTACCAGAGCTATAGGGCCCAAGCCATTCACTATATGTATTGTCGCCCCAGTCAAACTTGTAATAAACATCGTCATCGTCTACATCTTCTGTAGAAACAAAATATGTACAAAAAATATTTTTCTCTAGAAAAACATGGCCAATCGCTCTCTTTGGCACATAAGGAGGCAAATTCTCACCGTTTGTTCCATAGATAGCAAAATATATGTCAGCGTCCTCTATACCGGTCCAATCGGGGTAGATCGTATTACGAGTATAGCACATTCCATTTTCATAACAATCTTCATTCAGCCCATATATCTCATATCTATTGTCAGGATTTGCTTCCTCCCCAGCAGCTCTACAAACAATGTAATAAGTATCTCCCGGTGTAACATTAATATCTGGGAAGTCAAACGTAGTATAACCTAGTTTGATTTCATCAGCTAAAAGCATTTTTGATGTCATATCTAAATCAGTAAGATTTCTCCTAATAGATATAACTATTGGGGAGCTAGTGTTATAGTTAACTACATGGAGTTTAACTTTTGTCAATATACTAGCAGATGGCTGGAAGGACTGTGCTGCCTCAGATTCATAAAAACCTTGAGACCTATTTACAATCTGTACATGAAATTTATAGCACCCTCTGAAAGTGTAATTAGTAATCTGATCCAGTATCCCATTTTCCCAATCTAAGAAGGAAAGATGGAGCTGACCAGTGTAATTATCTTGTAACTGTGGTGTCATGTTTTCCGAAGGTATCCTATTATGTGTCAAATAATCAAATACCTCTTCCATAGAAGCTACACCATCATTATTTCCACCGCTAATATCGTAATCAGCAAACTCATCTAAACCATTAGCAAGATAATGACAAATAGATCCACTTACCTGGCTAGCGTTACAAGATGTTATTATTACACGACCATCCTGTTGAAGATACGGTATAGAGCTTCCGCTATGACAAGCATCTATAATCACACCTACTGATGCAGATCTTAATTTATCAAGTAAAATATCTAAATAACCATAGTACAATACCTTATCATATAGACATATGCCTTTACTACCTCCATGGTCGTGCAGACAAATTAAGGTGGTATCCCAGGGGTCTTCATTTTCAATAACCCAGTCTATAGCATCCGTAAAATTTGATACAGTAGCATTCTCATAATAAAGCGTTTTAATATGATCTTCTAACCAACCTTGAGATAGCAGAATTTTTTTGATAGATTCCACGCCAGTTACAAAATCAAGTTCTGGGTCAGATGGGGCAACAAGTACAGCCCAGTATTCAACTTCATCAGTAGGAATTGCAATTAATACCTGGTCTTCTTGTTTCTCACTATGTCCTACGCCAGCATTCACGCTAACCATTGCAGCAGATATCACCAGACCTATCATGAATGTTGATACGATTATTTTCCTCATGTATTTTCCACACTCGCTTTTTTAGTAATATATTACCTTCTGTTTTCTATTTATATATTTATAAGGTTTATTTTACAACCCTTATCAAAAAGAATGATTTTAAAATACTATCTCTCTCCTGTTACAACAGGAGTACTTTCAATGACCCCGCCCAAGAGTATATAATGAGGGAAAACCATACTTTTCTCCATATAAAACATGGTTAAATTGACCCCTGAATGGATGAACATCCAGAGGTCTGAGACCATAATACTGGTGGTATTATGATCCCAAGCCAAGTGAATAGAAATAATGGTAAAAAGATTTTTGTACAGACGCAATTAGGTCAAACAATCAGACAAACCAAACAAGAAAACAGCAATATTTTAGATGTCTATCGGCAGTTTTTACGAAGAAAATACTGTAGTGATCACACACGAAAAAACAACATAAAATTCGTAAAACTCTTTCTAAAATGGATTGCAGAAACAAAATCAAAAAACCTTGAGGAATTAACCTTCGATGATACACAAGATTACAAAGCGTTCTGCCTGGAAACCTACAAAATCAACGGAAATGTTGGTCGGTTAAACGCGATTAACAACTTTGTCGATGATTTTCTAAAAAAACCTGAATTAAGAATCACAGCACCACGAAGCGTCCAATTCAATAAACAAGTACTCGGCGAAAAGGAACTCATCCAGTATAAAAATTGTGCCCGAACACCATTGGAACGACTCATCGTCATCTATCAAATCGACGGGTTATTAAGACCTGGCGAATTCTACAAACTCAGGATTTCACTTCATGATATCAACAATCAAATACTCTATCTTGATGATACAAAAACTGGCAACAACAGTGTGATTCTTGCTCCAAATATGATCCAAGCATTCAACGAATATCTTCATCATCGAATTTCACCAAAACGACAGGGAGATAACGACAAACTCATCATTATTGATCGAGGTAGTCACTATGGACTTGCACCGTCACCTGATTCCGATTTCATTTATCGACATACAAAACAAATAGCAATGAGGGCTGGATTCGGACGCAGTGTCTATCCATATCTGATAAAGCCGAGTGCAATCACCGACGGATTCAACCAGCAAATTAACCCAAAGATCCTTCAGCGACAAGCACGACATAAACACATTGAAACGACTTTGCGTTACGACCATGCAAGCGACCAGATGACAAAAGAGTTCTTCAATCGCAAACAGATACAACAACCAATAAACGAGCAAAAATGTGAGAATAAAAATCACCAACTCTCAGTTGATGGGGTGACCTCAAATCAGATTGACCTGAAAACTTTTAAAACGGGAATGGATGTCCTTCTATCAGACACCCGCAAAGAAGAAACCTTCTCTTAATCTTAAGAGCGGGGTCACACATTCATGCGCGGGGTCTGAACAACAGATATGGGCCAGTGGTCTAGTGGTTATGACGTCGCGCTTACAACGCGGAGATCGCCTGTTCAATTCCGGCCTGGCCCATTAAAACCTTATCTATAAGTTTTGTCAAGGTTAACTAATAGATGTTTATCTACTATTTTGTAGACTCAATTCAACTATTCTGAATGACACTGATTTTATCTGCTCTCGGTTGCCTGCATTGTCAATGCTGTAGAAATATACTGTATAGCTTCCTTCGCCAGATACTATAAATGGTCTCTCGTATTGATACCATCTATCGATACCTACCGTTGGAACTACTTTATAAAAAGTACCATTTATGCCAGAAGTATAATCAAATGCTTCTAGTATTATTTCTACGCTGTTTGTATATATTGGCAATCCTGTTGAATGGTTTGGAGGCAGTATAACTATGGTTTCAGGTAGTATTTTATCTATTTTAATGTCCAATTGCTTTGTTTCTTCTTGTTTTCCAGCGCAATCTATTGAGTAATAGTAAATTTTGTGATAACCATCATCGTTAATTGTTATAGGTTGTGTATATTTATTCATAGGGCCGTTATCTAAACAATAAAAGATATCTATCTCTTCACATAGATCGTCTTTAGCCTCTAATGTAACAGTTACATCGCTAATATACCAGTCATTGAAGCCCTTTGTTCCAAAAACTTTATGGGTAGTTACTGGCGGAGTATCGTCAATAGCAAAAGTCCATACTTCAGATTTATTTTCAAAGAAGCCATCATTTGCAACCACATGCCATTCATAGACTTTTGAGAAGGTTAAATTTGACCATATTATAGATTGATTTGAGCCACTAAGTTTGTTTTTTAGCTGTCCTATTATTTCGCCTGTTTTATTATCAAAAAATTTAATGTTTATCTTGTCATTTTCTGGATCGGAGATAAAGACTTTTAATTCTGGATTTGTTGAATTAATGACAGCGAAGTTTGAAGGTTCAATAAGTTGTGGCTTATTTGGTGGCGAGTCAACTAGATACGAATATCTTAAAGCTCTCGGATCAAGATTTGAGTAATGAATAATATGAGGTAATTGGTTACTATCTACAGCAATATCGGACAACCATCCACTCCAACCTGGAAGATCTGCTGGCTCACTAGCCCAGTTGGTGCCATCGAATCGTGCATATCCTAGATCAAAGTCAAGGAGTTGCTCCATGTAAAAGAAAGAAACATGAAGAAAATCATTATCATCAATTTCAAGAGAATGATACATTGAACCCCAAGATATGTGCACTATGATTTCTTTCTCCCAAGTATCGTTTTTGTTTCTCCATGAATGTGTTAGATCATTGGTATCAAAATCCATGTAAACAACGTGAGGTATATCGTTACTATCAATATCAAAACCAAACCCTGCTTGGCCAATCTTCCCCTCATCAAATGTCTCAATTTGCCAATCTTCTCCATCTAGATATGCATATTTTAAATTTGCATAAAAATTGTATTTGGCACCCACATATTTTAAATAGCAAATATAAGGCCTGTTATTTGAATCAACTGCAATACAATTACCTTCGTCACGATCTATCAAGGACGAGTCAACTATAGATGTTTCCCACGCATCATCAATTAATGTTGCATATTTAACTAAGGTATTATTGCCACGATAAGAAACATGGGGAATGTCATTAGAATCAATTTGTATGCTGCAAGAGTCAAACGTACAATCGTTTCTGTCCATTCCATCTTGATCAATAGTATCAAAAATCCACGATGATATATTTCGATATGCATATCTTAATCCATTTTTGTTATAGTAAACAATATGAGGATCGTTATTCGAATCCAGATCCATTGAGAGACTCTTAACGCAAGTATCCCCTATCTCTTCTGAATGCCAACAACCATTAGTATCTCTCCAGGCATAGCAAATAATGCCACCTTCTTCTTTTTCATATACAATCTTAGGCTTGTCGTTATTATCAATCTCGATGTCAATGCTTGTATAATATGGATCAAGAAAACTATCAATTACTGTTTCTATATTCCAAAATCCAGAGATGGAAGACCGATCAAATTTAATGATTGTTCTATCTTCATCTGTTTGAAACGTGCTTTCTACTTTTAACTTTAATGTGTAGGTTCCATCCTCTAAAGAACTGATATCCCAACTACATAACACATCTTTAGTAATCGTCTCGTCAGAGGTATATAATGGCATCCAACTAGGATCATTAACATCATCATCAGTATTAAAATCCATACCTTGCTTGTACAAAACACTGTAGTTGACAAAATCATCGGCAAAAGCAGTTCCGACAATTTCAATTGACATATCGTCGCTAAAAACACTACCAGTTATTGGGTTCTTAATATCAACCTGAGGATTTGAATAATTAGTTTTTATTTGCGTTTCTGGATCACCCAATAGATTTAGCTCATAGTAACACCATCTCATTACATCTCCTTTTGAAGGATTTAAGTATCCGATATTATCTTCTTTTGAATCTTGGTTAGCTTCACTGAATCTTGTAAAACCTTCTTTGGAAAAGGCATCCCAAAACTGTCGATGATAGCGTTGAGATGCACCATCCGTGGTAGCCATTTTTCCCCACCCATAACGTGAGTTCATGATAACAGAAAAAGCACCATGTTCATCAGAAACAAGATGTTCAGCAATAGAATCATATCCTTTATAATCTCCATACCAATTATCAAATGCACCTGGAGAACAAGCCTGGCTATAAGCAAAGAAATACTTATTATTTGTAAGATTGTCTCTTATATCGTGACTTGTACTATGGATTTTTCCATTTCTCATTATAACTGGTTCATCGAACTTCATTACATGATAATTATTTCCATGACCAAGATGATTTATTATACTAACATTATTATTTATCTTTGAAATCAATTCAGATTTTTCCCAATAGTAAAGCTTATCGTATAAGAAATCCGTAGTATACCCCTCAAATAACCCCTCTGTCGAATATCCGTGATCATCTGAACCATGACGTAATTCTTCCATAGCATTACAGGCATACTCTGCTTCTCCAAAAAAACCAAGATGCTCACCAACAAACAAGGCTTTTTTTACATAAGGATCATCAGTGCTAGTATTTTCATACGAAATAGTTTTTCTTACAAAATTAGACACCTCACTTACCGAATCGACAGGTGCACGACCTATTAAAATCTCGGAATAAAGATCAACCTCGCCACCATTGACCCCATCGCCAGGTTCACCAAAAAATCCATCATTATCATAATCAAAAGAACCATCCAGGTTACTATAATACATATCAGCAGGAATAGGATAATCATCATCCCATCTACAATAAAAACATCTCGCTGGGATAATATTGTCACCACTTTCACCACCTACATCGTCTCCATCACCGTCACCACCAAGGAGAACATATGTAGTATTCCAAATTATATAAGCATCTTTGATGAAATTACGTATATGCGCTGCAGTATCGTTAAACTGAGGCAAATCTGTTCCATCACCATATGTACCATCCCAATCATAATCTGAATCATTCATAATTTCTTCAACAGTTACTATCGTTGCATTCAAACCTTTGCTAATCTTCCAGTCTACTAAATCTTGGAAAGTATAATTGCCATCAGCATTCTTCAGTTCCTCGCTGGTTATTATTACATAATCATAAGATTCTCCAACCTGCGGAATACAACCACGTCTAGGACGTATAGGCTCTATTGAATAAGTTTCTTCTACAGTTGGATTGTCCACTATCTGCGTAACTCTGTTTCTATCAAGATCATTGTTTCTAAAAAATTGAGATACTGAACTTTTTGTAACTTGGATATCCTGATAATTAATCTTTACATCTATCTCTTCAAAATAATAAATTATCCTGCTTTGAGGAATATAATGAACAGGATAAAGGTTTAACAGTACGAAATTGTAACCACAGAGACTCTGCGTTACTATTTGTGAATAAACCTCAGCAGGGTAAACATCTTTTGAGTCATAAATAGAAACATCAGGTTTTGTAATAAGAGAATCTTCATCTGAAACAATATCTAAAATTGATAAGGACTCGTCTTCTAAATCGCTAAAATAGGATAATGGTATCGGATTCTGACCTGGTTCTATTAAAAATTGTCCATTTAAATAAACCTTTTCACTCGTGATAACTTCAATGTTGTCAATGGTCTTGTCTTGAGGTATCAAAATTTTAACTGATTTAAATGGAAGAACTGGTTCACCAGGATTTTCGAGATTATCCAAACCATCCATTATAATTTTATCAAAATTCTCTTTTTCAGATATATTATTTAAATCTGATCTTTTTATTACAGGTTCATTAAAAGAAAATGAAATTATCTCTGTAAGATCTTCTTGTTCAGGTTCAAGATTCTTATCGATATCGACAGATTCTGACAGTAAACTAAGCGTTTTTCTTGTTTCGATTGTTTTACCACTTATTTGATGAAAACTACTCATTACCATTATAGCAGCAATTCCTATAAGGACTATTTTCAAAGTTATTTTCTTCATAGATTCTTCACACTCACTTATTAACCACTGTTTTTCTCCTTGATTGTTTATAAACATTGTTTGGCAGTTCTTACCAAAAAAACCAATCTTGTTTTTTCAATGGTCTAACTTTAAACAATTTTAAATAGAACTCTTTAAATTATAGATGTTAATTCTCCTGATGTCAACTAAAGAGAAAGTTGAGACAAGGTCAACACTAATATATCTGTTGTGATATCTAATTCCGGCCTGGCCCATAATTTTTTTTAAAAAAACATAAACTTAACAAATATAAAGAAAATAAAATTGTTATAAGAAAAAGTCACTGAGTTGTAAAAAGTTATTCGTCTGGTCTTCCTTTTCTCCTATTTTCAACGAAATGTGTTATAGCTTTCATAGTGCTTTTATGGAGGATATGCTCCATTTCACAGGCATCTTCTTCAGCGATATTCTCATCTAATCCGAGAAGTAAAAGAAACTCTTTTATTGTATTATGTCTCTTTTTTGTTTCTCTAGCAATCTTTCTTCCTTTTTCAGTCAGAGTTACACCTAAATATTTTTCATAATCTATATGCCCTTCATCACTTAATTTTTGTAAAACCTCAGTAACACTAGAAGGATTAATATTTAGTGAGGTTGCTATATCATTTGTATGTACCCTTTTTTTACCTTTTT
>Ga0272442_10008196_pt1 | contig 13326 bp, 7 predicted proteins | sample SSMForm2O_FD_200262 | JGI IMG/M metagenome (GOLD analysis project Ga0272442, IMG submission 200262) | Marine sediment archaeal communities from Little Sippewissett salt marsh, Falmouth, MA, United States - SSM-Form-2O | ecosystem: Environmental > Aquatic > Marine > Wetlands > Sediment ...
TGGATGAATACCTGGGCAACGAAGTTATGTCAGACATCAAGAAAGGTGGTCCCAACCCTCCCCGCTGGCCCCTGTCCCAACTTCTCATGGAGGCGCCGGAGACGGTCTTAAGTGGAATAGAAATGCTAAGAATGGGCCTGGTGGATACCGCCCGTGCCGAGTTCGACGCGGCCGGGATCGGTTCTGGTGCTCCGGATCGCTACCAGTGGCTTGCGGCAAGGGCCTACTCTGCTGCAGGCCTTCATAACCTTGCCGTGCGCATACCGACAAGGAGTGTGAGCGAGTGGCACAATATCTATCCATCCGAAGATACGAGGGAATTGTGGGAAATGGCATACCCGCAGGCCTATTACCCCATAGTTGAAACCGCGTCAAATGAAAGCGCTGTTCCGGTTGAGCAGATTCTTGCCATCATGAGAGAGGAAAGCCGCTTCGAGCCCAGGGCCGTCTCATACGCCAATGCAATGGGTCTTACGCAGGTGATACTTCCCACGGCGAGGCGCTTCGGCAGGGAACTCGGCCTCAAGGTTACGCGCAGCACATTGAGGGATCCTGATACTAATATAAGGATAGGCGCAGGTTTCATGGGATTTCTGTGGGACAGATATCAGGGACTGCCTCCCCTGGTGGCCGCCGGTTACAATGCAGGGGAAGGTGCCGTGGACAGGTGGCTCAAGGAACGCGGGGACAGGCCGCTCGATGTGTTCATGGAAAACATCCCGTACCAACAAACGAGACGGTACACTTTCAGGGTCATGTCCAGCATGGGCATATATCATTACCTTTACAGCGAAACCGAGCCTTTTCTTTTCCTTCCATTCGAGATTCCCCCTGCCCTCCACAAGCCCGAAAAAGTGGCCATGCGCTGACACCGGCCGGATGATTAATGGAAGGGTGAAAACCGGGTACACTCTGTGCCAATAAAAAGTGAGACACGGGGGAGTAAAAAATATAAGCAGTAAGGGCGGAGACAGGATGGAGCCCAAGTCAATACTCCTAATAGAGGCTGATGACAAGTATGACTCTGTGTACATGTGTACATTACGTCAAGAACGACAGTTTACTGAATGATTTCATTTGCATAGGCTATATCGCAGTCTCTATTTCGACCCATGCTGACAAACAACGGTGCAGAAGACGTACCGATTCGTCTTCGTTGATCTGAAACTCAAGAACCGGATTACCCTCAAATTTGCGAGAACTCATTCCAGTCCAAGGATGTCCAATGTTGCTGTTCGTCATCAAACGTGTTGCATCTTTGAAGGACTCAGGACAGGAAGCTCGATCCGAGAATGTTGGATTATCTTGTCCGTAGGTGAACGCACATACCCAAAACGTATCAGAGTCATCTGGACGCCGAATATTTCGAACTAGTACTCTTATGCCATCACGTTCGTTGTTTGCAACATTAACATATTGCTCACTAATCGAATGTAGCGCTCTAAGAATGTTCGTGTCACATTCTCGTAAAAGAGACCCAACCTTTTTGAAATTCAGGTCAGGTCTTCGCTCGTTGATCACATGCTCGGACACCAGAAAACCTATACACAATCGGGCGTCAAAGTTTTTACAATCCATTAATTCGAGGAAGCCAGCCTCAATATTCTCGTCAAACCAAGGTTTGCCTGAGTGTTCTTCCATTTGCCGAGCTGCTGCTTGCCAATCCGATGCACCAAGATCTACAGCAATTGCAGTGAATATCTCTGTTGCTCGTTGTTCAGCCCTTGCATTTATTGCCGCCCTAATAAGATTAAGTGCAGTGTTGCCACCTGGAACCGTGGACAGGCTCTCTTGTGCTGCGCCTGTAATCACGATTGAAGATAATCTTTTCTTATCCATTAATCCACATCAAAACACCCCAACAAACTTTCAATCCCGCTCCTGATTTCCTCAACATCCTTGTACACCGAGTGAAAAACTACTTCTCCACCTTCAACTTCAACAACCGAGCCCAAGTCTCCTATGCCAGAGTACTTCTCCCTGTCAGCAGAAAGCCTTTCTCTTACAGCCTGCAGAGGATCGTCCCCAACACTGCCATTATATCCGCCTATCCTTCCCAGGCAATGCATTACTCCAGCCTCAAGCTCTTTGATAACAGGACTATCCAGTAGGTCATCAGGCGGGAATGGAAAACCAATATCCACCAGGTGCAGGGACACATCTTCACAGCCTAGAATCACGAGCTGAGAGGCATATTTCAAAATATTTTTATAGCATTCGATCTTCAGCAGCTTCTCACTCGCCAGTCTCTGAAGCTCCGGGAACAGTTCTTCACTGTTCATCCTGGTAATATCCAGTATTTTCTTGGCCAGGTCTGGAACAGAAGAAATTCCCAGACCCCCGCTTTTATGACTGTGCTGTAACGCGTAGATTGCATTGAGCGGCGCTCCTCCCCCAAGGACGCCGACGGCGAACCTGTCGCCAATCATATGGATTTTTTCTGCCCTGCCGCCAGCATTGCCCTCATAGTCGTCTGCAGCCATGATGGCTTTCTGGCTCTCAGGAGAAGCGTATGCGTAAAGGGCTGTCATCCCAATCTGGATGAGTTTATCATAAATATTGGGAGGGAAATATGGGGAAGGGAGAGGAGCCAAATTCATGATACACAAAAGTAGTATAACATGCTACAAATGTTGTTTAGACAGGTAAAGAAATTTACGAAATCGGAGAGCAGGACAGGTTATATTCATCATCACCGGATCAGAAAATCAGATCTTTCATCAGGGTGTAATAACAAGTTCAGCGCTGTATCTGACCAGGAAAATCTTTAAAGTACCCGAAGCCAGCTCGCCCCTGACAAGAGGAGCGGCATCAAAATTTATCCATGACTCCATGGTCTTTGCAGTGTTCTGGTATGAAAAGGCCCTGTAGTAAAGCGCCTGGATATTTCCGCCGTAACCAACAGCCTCCATCAGTTGAATCTCACATGCCCCAGTACCTGGAGGATCGAAAGGATCCAACCTTACCCATGCAGTAGCATTCGTAAACCAGAGGTCCATTGATCCGAGATAGAGCCTTTCCTGCGCAATTCCAGCAGACCATTCATCCGTAAAGGGCGTACCCGGATACGGTATATACGACGCCTGCCATTCGGTCTCATAGTATGTGGAATCCAGGCAGACGCCTTCGGTCCCGCTTGAATTCTTTGGATAGCATATGTCATTTTTCTGCCTGCATGGTTTAAGCGCGTCGCATGATGGGAAGCAGAAACTTGTTTCTTCACCGGTTCCGAACAGTTTCGGACATATACATTCAGCACCGAGACTGCTGCAGTCGTTGTTGTTCACGCATTCAGTTTCTCCTGCATCATGTATACAGTCACCTCCATCATAACCTGCATCCAGGCTTCCCTGTACACCTCCATCAGTGGGATAAAATTCATCAAATGAGGGCAGGCAATCGGTGAGATCCACAAATCCCTGACGATACATGCTCATTGGAAAAATAATCTTGAAATTATAAGTGGAGCTTCCATGACCTGATAGAAAAAAGAGATTCATATATTCCTCAGGTGGCTGGTCAGAGTCGGCATCAGCATCCGCGTCCGAATCGACATCTGCATCAGCGTCAGCATCCGCATCAGAGTCAGTATCAGTATCGGTATCAGTGTCAGTGTCATTGTCACTGTCAATATCTGAGTCAGAATCTGAATCACTTCCAGTGCCTGAGCCTCCATCCATACCAGTATCTCCAGCCCCGTCCTTGCCTGTTCCGTCGTCTCCATCCCCGCTGTCGCAGGCCAGAGCAACCACCATCACAAGCCCTGCAATGATAAAAAATGAAAATCTCATAATGCCTTCTTCCCTCCCTGATAAAATTGATGTAATCGGATTATACAGCAGAATGAAGAGTGGTGCATCTGGAGAAAGAAAATAATGCCGGGGGTCGATTTTCAATAATCATACATGGCGCAATCTTTCTTCTGCCCGCAGTGCATCTTTCACAACCTGTGCAACGGTCCCCCTGTTGATTCTGTGTTTCTTGCAGTAACTCGACTGAAGCCAGTCCGAGAGCTTCTTTGTCCCCTTGCTTGAATTGCAGGCGACGCAGCACCGGGCGATGTTCTCACGGGTGACAATGCTCGCGTCGTTAATGATGTGCTCCCAGGTTGCCGCAGCTCTGCGGGGTCCGCATGAAGGCATCTTTTCTATCAACCGGACACCGCAATAAACGCAGTTCGTATCTCTTTCTCTGACTTCCTTTTCGAGCCAGTCGGGGATGTTCCATTTGTTCATGTTTCATCCTGTCCGTGAATGAATCAGTATATCAGTTAGGCTTGCACGTTGCCAGCATCGGTACAGCCGTTGATATTACTTGCTGCATGCATCCGCTTGATTTCCAGAGATAGTAATTGTGCCCTCAATATTACCCGCGCCAATGGCATCTCGAAGTGAAGTGGCTTGGCAGGTAGGAAGATTATCATTGTCCATAATACCTTTTCCTTCCCTTCGAGATTCCATCCGCCCTCCATAAGCCCGGAAAAGTGTCCATGCGCTGACACCGGCCGGATGATTAATCATGTTCAGAAGAATGTTCGGTGAAGTGGATCCCGTGTTCGACGAGGGAAGCTCAATCGAGGGCAGGAGCCGGGACAGCCTGATTTTTACAAGCGTTCCGTAAATAAATTCCCCCCCCAAAGGTGCCGTACGGTGGGCAATTTTTCTGCTACCTCAAGCAGCATTTTATGCTAAAATTAGCTCATTGGTATTGGTGATTTAATATTTTTAAGGGGAGGGTAGCCTCATGCATTTTGCAGTAAAGCCGTTCACCGGCGTCTCATCAACCATGATTTGCAAAGCAGCAGGAAACATGAAATCGATAGCCTTGCTGTCAACTGTCGCAGTTATGCTACTGACACCATGCAAGAGCATGGCTGACAAATGTGATGAATACGAAAGCATTTTACAATATATAAGTTGTAAAAGCGATCTTACTCCCCAAGCCATTATCTTTACGGGAAAGGATGATTATCAGGGTGATGTGTGCTATCGCCACCTTTTCTCTCTTTCGCCGGATGACCCTCGTGACATGGACAATGATACCTTGGTGGACGAAGTTGAGGACATGCTTGCGGTTACTTTTATGCCGTACCTACATTTCGATACCGCCGAGAAAATGGATGAAATAACCCACGGATCCCAGCCATACGTGCTTTACCAGGTGACACCTTTTTCTCAACTTGGCCACCATTCAAAATTGAAAAGAATAATTAGAATCAGATATCAGCTTATTTATAGAAGAGATGACGGATATTTCTGCTCTGACTGGACCAATCATCATGACGGTGATAATGAAGCAAATTCTGTTTATCTTCAGTATGAGGGCGATGGCTATTTATCACTTCAATGGATGGAAACAGGGGAATATAGATTATGCAATGATTCTTTAATCGAAATACAAAACCATCCCTGCAGCGATTATGATTATACATTCAGCGAGTCCCATTCTTTTATCTGGGGCAATTGGACACATAACTGGAGCTTATTCCCAGCCGCAGGAAAACACCATCAGTATTTCGAGCCTCACGATGACTGTTTCGATGGATTGGGATGGTATGATGACCGAAACAACGGACTTGCGTTTCACAGGATTCCTGACGGACGCTACAATAACTTCTGGGCAAATGTCGGAGAATATCGTTTTGATCTCATATGGAATAGATATGGATATTACACACTGGCTGCATTATTCGAGTCCGAGGATGCCAATGACGAACGCTGGGAAATATCAGCCTGGGATGATATAGCATTCTTCCTGGATTCAGAAACCTCATGCCTTGCAGGCAAATGGAGCCTGGATTCCCCCACATTCAAACATTCAGCAGGAACTCGAAGAAAAGAATGTTGGAATCCATTTCCTGAGCCCTGCGATATTGATTTTTGTCCTTTTGATGAAGACTACCCTCTGGTTGAATTGACGATTCCAAAGGAAAAGGAAACAGGATTTGATTTCGATGGCGACAATATCCAGGAAGGGCTTGATGGAACCCGCGTTGATTACTGCCCGTTCCCGGAAATCCACGATCCGGATAAAGAAGACGCTGACCGGGATAACGATTTCTGGGGCGATGCATGTGACAGCTGCCCTGACGACCCTAATCCTTTCCAGGGAGACAGGGACGGTGACGGCCTGGGAGATGCATGTGATAACTGTCCAGGCGATGACAATCCTGGACAGGAAGACATCGACGGCGATGGTGTTGGTGATGTATGCGACGATGACAAGGACGGCGATGACTTAATCGCCAAAGATAAAGGTGGTGATGACTGCAACGATTACTTGTACTTTTTACAATATGATGCTGATGGAGATGCTGTCTGCGACTATTTTGAAGGAAAAACCAGTCCTTCAGATTATGAGGTCGATCCCGGTTGCCTGAAGAACAAGGCGAACCGGCAATGGGAATGCTATTCATTTTGGGGCGAATGCAAACAGGAGATAGACCGCATCCAGGCTGTTTACGGCGGCACTTCATACCCCGTGACTTATCATGACTGCATACCTGACAACTGCATACGATATACAACTGAAGATTCCTGGGCCGGTGAGCATTGGGCAGGAACGCTTGAAGGCGGACCCGACTGGGATGTTCACAGTGGCAGCATCTTTCTCGATATGTGCTATAAGAAAAACGGAAAGCCTTCCCCTGATCCTCTCTGTAAAACACTGTGGTGGAACGATACGCAGTCTGATCTTGATATGGACGGCATTGGAGACGCATGCGACACAAGCCCTTCGGCGCTGGTAACCGAACTTTCAACTAAAATTACGGAAGAGTGGAATGATGATTGTCCTTGCCCTGTTAAACCCGGATTCGGTGGGAAAATAATCAAAAAGGGCACTGAAATGAAGATGGACTGGACAAGCGCTGGTGTGGAAATCGACAAGCGTTTGCATTGCTATAATTTAGATTTGCCTGAACTCGGAAAGACAAAAAGTAAAGCCAAAAGCAAAGATAATGGGAAGAGCTTTTACATATATTGCAAAGATGAATGGTATAAAAAGCCAGTGAGAGAAAAAGCTGCCGTTGGCGCGTGCGAATGCGAAGAACAAGATTATGGTAAACCAACAGTAACAAAATGTTTGGATGATAACATTGGTAGATGTAGGAAAACCAATGATTATTATCCGAACACCTCTCCACCTGAATTAATTTACAAACCCTTCTTTTCCCCGGAATGTTCAACACTTGTTTCCGGCCCCTTTGGCCTGCCGGTTTTCCTAAAAGGCAAATGTGGAGAAATGAATTACATGTTCTCAGAACCTGCATCAGGAAACCGCGACAACTCGATTTTGTGGGACTGGACCCTTAAACCGAACATGGAAAATTTCAGTGTACAGGAAGGCGAATGGGTCGGCATGAGGTTCTCATATAACAGACTGGATGCGGAGCCTCCTGATAACATATGGGGCACCCGCGCCCATTATGAGACTGAATCCATTGACACGGTAATGAATGTCCCGGGTGCTTCCGAGTATAAGGACCCCTGTGACTGTCTGATGGAACCGTTTGAGTTAATACCCAAGAGAACATTCAGGGACCACAGACCATTCGGACGGGTCGCGGATCGTTTCCAGACCCGCATAAACGAAGTAACAACCGGACTGGTAACCGAACCTGACAGGGTGAGCACTTTATCAAGAGTGTTCGATCAGTCCACTGGCGCGATAGTGGGTCAGGTAGAACGGTCGTTCAACGGTGTATCAAGTACGTCTGATTTGGCGACAAATCGCATTGGTACAGCAAGTGGCTTTCTATTTACTGAGCAGGTTCAGTCTACAGCTTCCCTGTCGGCCTCGATGAATACAGGAGCACGACCACTGAGGGCAGAAAGCACAATGCCGAACTGGGTACAATTGAGAATCATTTATGGTGGCGAGTATGAGAATGGAGATCCGTCCGGGGACCTGTGGTACTCCTGGAGCTGGCCTGATGACCCGGAAAGGGAGAATGAAGAATGGTACAGGGCTGTTCCTGTCAATCCTGAAGACGCTCCTATGCTTAAAGACCCACAGATTGCGTATGACAACCGCAGTTCAAGACTGTACGTATTCGGTGGCATCAATGAAGAAGAGCTGTGGGAGAATGACATAAGCTACTTTGATGTGCTGGAAATGAAATGGCATCGTGACGAATTTACGGACCTGCTTCCCGACAACTTCAAGAATTATCACGTCGTAGTCGATGATGTGAGGGGTCTTGCTGTTTTATTCGGAAAAAAACCAAAAGGTTCGGCATCAACCTGGATTTTCTACATTATAGAGTCTTCAGGGAATAAAATGATCAAACTGACCTTTAACGGCATAGAGGGCATTGATTATCCCGAATACCGTCGAGACTATGCATATGCACTCAGACCTGCCGCGCAACAACTTGTAATATTAGGTGGTGCGGATGTTGAGGACGGTACGCTGAAGAATGACACATGGGCCCTGGACCTCAGCTCAAAACAGTGGACAAGACTTGATGAACTTTCACTCGGAAGACCAAAGCCCAGAACAAATGCCAACCTGCTCCGTGGAACAGGAGATCAGCTTTTCCTTATGTACGGGCATGATGATTCTGGAAGTCAGATAACAGAGCAGAAATGGACGTTGGGGAGCAGGGGTACAAGAGGCTGGATAAAGGATGTAACCAGTAATGTAGTCAATGTAAACGAAACAGATCCTGTCACAGGAGAACATCCTGGTTATGTGGACGCAGAATACCGAATCGAACTTGGAAATTATTCCAGTGAGGAGGGCGTTGCCGTTAAAACATACCTTTTCTCTGATGATTCCTCACTTGAAATCGAGATTGTGGATGAATTTGACAATATCGTTGCAATCGAAGGAGAAATCGACCTACAGAGCGTCAGGATGAAAGCGGCCACCTTCCTGGCAATGCCGGGTACAAAATATGTAGCCCGAGTAAAAGGCACACCTTCAAGCCATGGCAGCGAATTCTCGCTGTTTGCCAATACCGCGTCACCAGTTGATAGAACTTATGTTCCGCTGGACGGCATTGGAGGGTTCGACATTGATGATGACTATCTTTATGTCACTGCGAGTGACGGCCTGTATGTCTTCGAAATAGGTCTGCTCGGAACTCTGAACGAGATCAATTTTATCCAATTCCGGGGGGATACCATACCTCACGACGTGATGGTACAGAACGGTCTGGCGTATGTAGCGGTGGAGAATTTGGGCATAGTAATGCTCAATGTCGCAGATCCATTCAATATTTCTCATCTAAACACTATGGATATGGAAAGCGGCTGTTACGGAATCGCCATGCATGGCGACAAGCTTTATGTAGCCAACGGAGGATATGGTATCGAGATTCTCCAGTCGGTTGTTGAGAATCATATTTTCGGCCTTAAATGGATCGGAAGCCTGTTTGTTGATGACTTTGCTTATAACGTGAATGTCCATGCCGGAAAGCTTGTAGCAGCCGAACTCCTTAACGGGCTTGAGGTCTTTCATATTGATGATTACGGCCTACTGAAGCATATGACCTACTACGAACCCGAAGGCTATCCCATAGAATCAAAAGGACATGGAGGATATCTCTATACATCTCTGCTGGCAGATGTCGATTACAAAATGGAAATCATGAATCTTGGGGATCTTTACAGTCTTGAAAAGATGGATGTAATTACAACACCCTATCCGGCGGCCGTGGACGCGGTGCTGTGGAAGAACACGGCCATGATACATGTAGGATTTAATGCGGTCATGAGCTTTTTCCTGTGGGATGACGTATATGTAGAGCCTCCGGAATGCGTTTACTATGTCGACTCGCAGGCATCAACGCCTGGTGACGGCACGAGTTGGGAAACCGCGTATCAGACAGTCCAGAGTGCTATTACGGCTGCTGCGGACGGAGCCACAGAAGAAGAGCCCTGCGAGGTCTGGGTGGCCGCAGGAACTTATTATATATACTCCGACAGCGAACAGAACACTATACAACTGTCCCCATATGTCCATGTATACGGCGGATTCACCGGGAACGAGTATTCCCGCGATATGCGCAACTGGGAGGCAAATATCACCATACTGGACGGCCACGAGTCGTCTGACAGCATCAATCAGGTATATCACGTGGTGTGGGGAGCAGAGGACGCCACTATAGACGGATTTACAATAACGGGCGGCAAGGCGGTTGGCGAATTTCCGGACGATGTCGCGGCAGGAATGATCAATCTGCAAGTCTCGCCCAGAATCGCCAACTGCACTTTCAAGGAGAATTATGCCGTCGGATGGGGCGGGGCACTGGGCAACGACGGGGCTAATCCTCATATTATAAACTGTAAATTCATTGATAACGTGGCTGAAACGGAAGCAGGCGGAGCCATTGTCAATGATTACGGTGGAAGCTGTCCTTTAATTGAAAACTGTCTTTTTGAGAATAACAGAGCACAACGAGGAGGCGCTATAGTCAACAGCACGGCAAGCAGCTCGCCCGTAATCAAAAACAGTATTTTCATCGGTAACCATGCAAGTCAAGTAGACAGCGGTGGCGGAGCTATAATCAATAATCAGGGAGCTTCACCATCAATATACGGCAGTCTGTTCGAAGGTAATTCTGCTGAAGGTTACGGTGGCGCAATGTATATGGTAAAATATGGAAGTCCATATATGGAAAATTGCATATTTTCCAACAACAGCGCTGTAAAAGGTGCGGCCATAGGAAATGTGGACAACAGCCATTCAACAATAATCAATTCCACTATTGCATCAAACATTGCGACAACGGAGGGGGGAGGAATATACAATACAAACACCAGTGATATTGTTAACAGCATTCTTTGGGGCAATGTTCCTTCACAGATAGAAGATAAGTGGGGTTCTTCAACAACTGTCAGCTACAGCGACATTCAGGGAGGATATCCGGGCACGGACAATATAGATATGGATCCGTTGTTTGTGGATGTGTCGGGACAGGACTACCATCTGCAATCCTCATCACCCTGCATCGACGTGGCAGACGACCTGGTGGCGCCGGAAACTGACATTGAAGGAAGAACACGCTATGATGTCGAAGGAGTCGGTTTTTCAATTGCAGACATGGGAGCGTATGAATACAGTATACCCTACTGAGCACGAAAAATGACGGAGACATCAGGATGAGCACCAACTCCACAAGACTTCTCTTCATATTGTATCTATTCGTCAATTGCTGCATTTCCGCATGTTCTGCATGCAGCGAGGACGGGGAGAACAAAAAGGATGCAGGTGATGACGGCGGAAATACGACCTGTGATCTTGAGAAATGCAGGGCGTCATGTGCTCAGAATGACAAGCAGGGAAGATGCAATGGAGATCAGTGCGAATGTTATGGAGAAACTGACTCAGATTCAGGCGCTGATTCGGATTCGGACACAGACATAGATTCTGACTCGGATGATGACTGCACAGGCTGGTGCCCGCCCAAGGGTTGTGAGAGATTGTATCTGTTTTCTGATTCTCCATACCATACCATTCGTTCCTCATGGAGTGAGAATTATGTGATCTGGATAAAATGGGAACCCCCTAATCAAAAACTGTATCTATATAATATTCAAAAGAAACATGAAAAAATATTTTACGAGACAGATGTACTCGATATTCAAGCTGCAAGTGTAGTTGATGGTGAAATTTATTGGCGAAATGTTATAGAAATACAAAATGATAGTGGAACGGAATATAGCAGCGAAGTATACAGGCAAATAATAGGAAATCAGGATATCAGCAAGATCACACAGAATAACTGGGTTGAGTGGTGCTACACATTAAGAGAAGGAGCTTTGTACTGCTGGTATGAGAAGACGGGGATGCCCACAGAGCTTCGGGTACTCTACGCGGAAACAGGCCAGGACAAGATAATCTCTCAGAATATAAACCTCAACCACACCTTCGCCGATGGTGATGACGACTACATCCTGTTCTGTGAGGAGGACGGAGAGGGCAAGCTCCAGATGATGCTGTATGATGAGTCCGATGAAGGACCAGCAAAGAACATCAGCGATCCGCTGGAGACATACTCCCATGCCGTAATTGACGATGAAGTAGTCTATTACAATCGTCCGGATAGTGAGGGGAAGAACACGGATATCTGGTCATACGATATATCAACAGGTAATAGAAATGCCGTTATCGACGATCCAGGAACCCAGTGTGGAATGGATGTCGAGGGAAACATCATGGCATATTTGCATAAAAACGGCGAAGAGTGCACACATCCCATGCAGGTATTTCTTTATGATATCGTAAATAAGACTAAACGAACTTTCATAGAGGACATTTCTGAACATCTCATACTCGGTGTTCATGGGAAATACATTTCATTCAAGCATCGGGGGCATAATGCAGAACTGGATGTTACCGAAGACCACGTTTACGTCTGCGACCTTGAGGAAGGCGGCTTTGTCGACAGCGACGGGCACGTGATACCGGAACAGGATGGCGACGGGAAGTAGGATAATGGTTCGCCGCAATACACAGGAGATTCGCGATGAAGCGGCCTGAAATCCCGGGATGTCTGATTCTGCTTTCGGGCATCGTCATTCTATTGAATTCAACTGCATGCTCGTCGTGCAGTAAAGGAGATGAGGGCGGCGGGGATGCCGCGGTGAAAGGTGAAAGCGGCCCGGACGGGGACACTGATACGGACACTGACGTGGATGCTGATGCTGACTCTGACTCTGACTCTGACTCAGATTCTGACGCAGATGGTGACTGCACGGGCTGGTGCCCGCCAAAGGGGTGTGAGAGGCTGTATCTGTTTTCTGATTCTAAATACCATACCATTCGTTCCTCATGGAGTGAAAAATATGTGGTCTGGATAAGCTCTGATGTCACGGAGAATGTGTCCAGATATTATGTGTATAACCTTTCATCCAAGGAGACGAACGTAATATTTGAGTACAATCACACCATACAAGCTGCCAGCGTGATTGGTGAAGAATTCTATTTTAGACATAGGATATATTTCTTGGATAGCGGATATTCCAAAGATACAGAAGTGTTTTCCATGGACGCCGATGGAAAAAACATTCGGAGAATAACAAATATTGACTGTTCTGAATGGTGCTACACTTTACGTGAAGAGGTTCTATACTGCTGGTATCAGAAGTCATCAGAACCCACCGAAATGAGGGTACTGTACGCGGACACAGGCCAGGACAAGATACTCTCCCAGAATATAAACCTCAACCACACCTGCGCCGATGGTGACGTGACCTTCCCCCGGTTTAGCGGACAACCAACTTAGGTGGTATTATCCACCAGGGAGGTGTCCATGACCAGAAGAAAAAGAAGATGGTTTTCAAAAGAACAGAAAACAGAAGCGGTACGGCTGGCAAG
>Ga0272442_10008197_pt1 | contig 13326 bp, 13 predicted proteins | sample SSMForm2O_FD_200262 | JGI IMG/M metagenome (GOLD analysis project Ga0272442, IMG submission 200262) | Marine sediment archaeal communities from Little Sippewissett salt marsh, Falmouth, MA, United States - SSM-Form-2O | ecosystem: Environmental > Aquatic > Marine > Wetlands > Sediment ...
CGCGCACCCTCTCAGGTTGGCTGCAGGGAGCGAAGTCGGGGTAGGCCTGGTCGTGCAAGGCCAGGGATTCGTCATCGTCCGGGGGGACCTCACGAAGGTTGTAGTCCTGCATGGCGAGCGGTTGATCGATGTGGCGGGGGTCATCAAGGCAGAAGGTCACCGACGAGCACGGAATCAGCTCGGCGAGGCCACGCAAGACCGTGTCGGGCAGTTCCGTTGCCTCAGACAGGGCCGTGGGTTGCGGTTGCACGACATCGAGCATGCGGCGCAGGTCGTGCTCAGTGAGGCTGCCTGGTCCAATCACCGGACATCTCCTCTCGCCGAGGTTTCAGCATAGGTATGACCGTGCGGCGGCGGGATACGACGAAGTACGTACGCAGGGGCCATTCGATAACCGCTACGCAATTCGTCGTATCGACGAGCGTCAGGTTCGGCCGAAGGATGGGACGCGTCAACCCCCAACCGAAGGGAGCATCCAGTGTCTCGAATCCCACGCACCGGCCTGGTCATTCTCCTCACCGCCTTCATCAGCGCGGCAGCGGCTGCCTCGGCCGCGGCGCGGCCGTGGCCCGGCGACCCGGTCCCGAACACTCTGCCCCCGACAGAGGTCATCGACCAGGTCACGACGGGCACGTCTCCGCTATGGCTCTTCGTTCTGGTGGCGGCCGCTACGAGCCTCCTCGTGGGCACTGCGGCCTACTTCGCCGGGTCCCGGCGACGGGAGGCGGCGAAGCCGGGAGGAGTACCGTCGACGCAGGTCAGCGAAGTAGCGCTCGGATAGGACGACCCGCTTGACGTGGTTGCCCACGCCGTACCCAGCCCGATGGGGGTGGGCACGGCGTGGGCCCTCAGTGCCCGTGGCGTGGGCAAGGTCCGTATACGCGGCCGTCGGCGGGTCACACGATAGGCAGGAGCAGAAACGCGATGGTCGCGGTTGAGAGTCGCTGGGCGCTAGGAGGAGGCGTTCTCGCACAGCTGCTTGAGTCGCTGGAGGTCGGCGCGTGCCCGGGCGGCGACCCGTCGCCGGATCAGCGGCTCGAGGAGCCGTGCCAGGCGTCCGGGGACGGTGAGTGACTGCTGGGCGCGCAGCAACGTACCGGCCGGATGAGGGCTCACCTCGTAGCGCGCGGTGACGGTCACCCCTTGACCCTCGAGCAGCACAGCCATCCCGGTGCCGGGCCGGAACTCGGTGATGCGCCCGTGCATCTCCACGTGCCCGTGGCTGTCCGCGAGCACCTCGCGGAACTCGGTGCCGACCATGCCGGGTTCGGCGTGCAGCACTTCCCCTCCGGCGACATCGGGCTGCCACTGACGCGCCCGATCGGGCTCCTCGATCCAGCTGAAGACCACGTCGGGAGCGCACCTGATGACCAAGGAGTGCTGGAACCGCACCACCCCACTGTCCCACCTGCTCACCAGCAGGCCATCACCACACCGACTGGCGCCGGACGTTCACCGTCGAACCCGAACGCCCGGGTCGCGGCGGGTGCGCGCTGCATAGTCACAACTACTCGGCGTGCCAGCACTCCTATGCATCGGCAACGTCGCTCGACGGAGCCACGCAGACTGCCGCCGCCACATCGAAGCGTCCGACGATTCGCGCGAACTCGCTGTCCAAGCGGAGCAGCGCATCGCCTACCTCACTCCACGCCGCGTCAAGCGGATCGGCTGGGAGGCTCGGGTCGGTGGAGATGTCGATCGCTTGCTGGCGGTTCTCGATGATCTGCTGTGCCATGGCGGCGGCCACCTGGCATACGCCGACCTGATCCGTCATGGTCGCAAGAGACGCCTCCAGCGCGGCCTTGTCAGCTCCCAGCGCGCTGTTGTCCTGCTCGAGCGCGTCGACGTCGGACTGGAATTCTGCGACCTCGTCGCGAAGGGCAGTCAGGGCCTGCTCTCGCTCCTGCTCGGCCTCGTTGGATGCGATGGCGTATCCGATCAGCCCACCGCAGACTCCACCTATCAGGAGCGTCACCATCAGAGTCAGTACGAGTCTCGCTCGTCCTTGTCGCTTCTGCGACGTACCGGCCAACGTCGTGTGCGCAGTCGTGGCAACGGCCGGATCTGGCTGCGTTTGCGGTTCAGGATGTGTCGACAGCGACATCTGAGTCACCTCTCACAGGAGCCTGATCCCTGAATGCCGCCAGTTGCAGAGGCATTCGTCACCTGACGACATCCACGGTGGGGCGAGCCCGGCGGGCACAACTCTCAGAGACATCGCGGGCGACGTGTCACGACGCAGTCGACTCCATCTCGGCCGGTGGCGCCGCCGAACGCAATAGAGGGCTTCGCAAGGCGTCAAGGCAGGGTTGGCACTCCTATCGTGGTGGTCGGGCCGCACGACGCGGTCCCCGGGAGTTGGAGAGACCATCGCGGATGCGAGTGGAGATGAACCGCGGTCTCGCGGTCTACCAGGTGGGCACTGGCGAGCCGACGCTGGTCATGCCTTATCCGCACGCCTCCACGAGCCGACCGATGGGCGAGGACGTCCTGAGCGAGTCAGTGACCAGGCTGGGTCGGCAAGTCGTGACCTTCGACCCGCCCGGCGCCTATCGGTCGACACGGCCGATGAGGTGCGACGTCACCGAGATGCTCGACTCGGCCGAAGAGAGCCTGACGGTGGCCGGGGTCGACCCACCGGTTGATCTCATCGGCCACAGCATGGGCGGGCTGTGCGCTCTCGCCATGGCTGTCGAGCGGCCAACGATCGTGCGCCGCCTCGTGCTGGTGGGCGCGTGCTCCGGCTTCGCCGCAGTTCGCCGGTGGAGCGTTCCGCACAACTGGAGCCCCTGGCGGGACCCGGAGTGGTGGCAGTGCCTGTGGTACGGGTTTCGGCACATGACCGGGCGCGGCAACCTCGCCACACACACGAGACTGGACAACCTCGTGACAAGCGCCTCGTACGTGGACAGCAGGCACGTGCAGCTCCGCCCACTGCAGCCGCGCGACTCTCGCACGCCCGCACCTGCTCGCTCATGCTGGCTGAAGTCGGTGCGCCGCGTGGAGTACCGGCACCGCCTGCACGAGGTCGGGGCTCCCACCCTGCTGGTGGTGGGACGCTACGACCCTCAGACCCCTCCGGTGTGCACCGAGGAGCTCGCCACAGGCATCCCCACGAGCCAGGTAGCGCTGTTCGAGCGCAGTGGGCACGCCCCTTTCGTCGAGGAGCCGGACCGGTTCGTTGCTGTCGTCGACGGCTTCCTCGGTACTCGAGGTTCTGGCCTCCCAACGCCACGCAGCAGCACCGGGCCGTGATCAGGTGCGCCAGCCCGCCCCAAGTGCCGTCGAACGGGAGCAGGTAGGCATAGACGTGCGCCGGCTGGTGTGATCAGTCGTGCAGACCTGACACACTCCGGTCGGCATCGCCCACACAACCCCGTCGATGGAGGACTCGCGTGACTGACTCGACCCCTGACCTGCCCCGTCGACTTGGCGCGGAGTTCCTGGGCACGTTCGTACTGGTGTTCGGTGGCTGCGGGGCTGCGGTGCTGGCGGCGAACTTCCCCGCCGACGACCCCGGCAACCCATCCGGCATCGGCTTCCTCGGGGTGTCGCTGGCGTTCGGCCTGACCGTCGTGACGATGGCCTACGCCGTTGGCCACATCTCCGGAGGGCACTTCAACCCGGCAGTGACGCTGGGCGCCGCCGCGGCAGGCCGCTTCGCGTGGAAGGACTCCGTCAGCTACATCGTCACCCAGGTCATTGCCGCGATCGCCGCGGCAGCGGTACTGCTCGTCGTCGCCTCAGGCGTGGCAGGGTTCTCCGCCAGCGAGTCAGGGTTCGCCACCAACGGCTACGGCGACCGCTCCCCCGGCGGCTACGGCCTGCTCGCCGCCTTGGTCATCGAGGTCGTGCTCACCGCGGTCTTCCTCTTCGTGATCCTCGGAGTGACCGACACCCGCGCGCCGAAGGGCTTCGCCCCCCTCGCGATCGGGCTGTCGCTCACTCTGATCCACCTCGTGAGCATCCCCGTGACCAACACCTCGGTGAACCCGGCCCGCTCCATCGGCCCGGCCCTGTTCGCCGGCGGAGAGGCCATCAGTCAGCTGTGGCTGTTCATCCTCGCTCCCGTGGTAGGCGCACTTGTCGCGGGCTTCGCCTACAAGCCCCTGCTCGGGCATGGCCGAGCCGTGTCCCTGGAGCAAGCCACCCAAGGCTGATGCCCGCAGCGGGCGCCGACGCAGTAACCCGAGCCCCAGCAGGTGAAGCATCAGGCGAGAGCGAGCGCTTGTCTCAGGAGCGCGGCGTACCCGTGCGGATCAGCCAGCACGGCAGTGTGGCCACGATCGCCCAGATCGACGAGCCGGACCGGGCGCCCCAGCAGTGCTTCCAGTCGCGTCTTGTCCTTGGGACGCCGGGTGGGGTCGTTGCGTGCTGCCAACATCGCGGCGCGTCCGTGCCACGTTCGGAACGCCGACGGTGTCACCAGACGGCGGCGGATGACGTCCGCGGGCACTGCGAAGTGCGACACGATGTCGGGCCTGTCGAGGTCATCCACGGTGCGCCGGATCGCGTCCTGCCAGGAGGCGAGGTCTGCCTCCGGGGCGGTGACGATGCCCATCAGCTCGCGCATCAGGAGTCTCCGCACCCAGCACGCACCGCTCGACACCCTCGGCGGCCCGGATGCTATCGAGCGCGTCGACGAACTCGTCGACCGTGCGCATGGGCGGGTAGTCCACAGCGACCACAGTGTGATCCGAGGACAGGTCCTCGAGAAGTGCGAAGCCCAACGCCGCACGTCGCAGGCCGCCTGTCAGCCACACGATCACTGGACCTGTCCCGAGCCGGTAGTAGCTCCAGGTCGACCCTGCGCTAGTGACCGTGTGGCCATGATCGTTCTCGAACCGTGCCGCTCGCTCGAGCACCCTCATAGCCCCCCCAATCGAGCGAGTGTTGGCACCGTGGGTCAGCGGTTTCGGGCGGCGAGGGCTCCATAGGCCGTACCGAGGACGGCCAGGATGGCGCCGACGATGGCGGCGTTCATGTCGAGTCCGAAGACCTCGAGGCCTTGGTCGCCGAGGGGCCAGATCAGGATGAGGATGGCGACGAGGGGGAGGTAGCGCAGGGGGTTGACCTTCTTGCTTGGGGTGCTGCTCGGGTCTGCCATGGCTGCTCCAGGCTGATCGTCGGTGGGAGTCGTGGTCGGCCGCCGAGTCTAGGTACCGAGGAGGCGGGCCTGCATCGCTGACGGGTCGGCGGCGAGCCGGCTGCCGGCCAGCCGGATGAGCCCCCAGCTGACCAGCGCTGAGGCGATCAGAACCCCGAGCGCGGCGATGATCGGGTCGGTCTGGGAAGCGATCGCCCACCACAGGCCGGCGGCAAGGGCGAGCAGGATCAACGTGGCAATCACCCCTCCGAATGAGCCGACCAACGCCCGGATAGCTCCACCGGAGCGGCGACGTCTGCCGGGGCTGGACCGGTCACTGGGGGCCCAGACGGACAGCACCGCACCCGTCCCGAGCCCGAGGACGAGGACGGCGACACCGGCGGCGAAAGCGGTGAAGATGTCCGACCACGATCCGGTGATCGCGGCTTCGACCAGGACGAAGGCCGCCACGACCGGCACCAGGTAGAGCAGCGACGCGTACAACTTGCCACGCAGCAGCTGCCCCAGCGGGGCCCCGCTCTGCATGAGGTAGGCGAAGCCGGGCCCGTCAAAGCCGAACACGTTGACCACGCTGCCGCTCAGACCGGCCAGCATCACCGCCGCGAACGCAGCACCCAGCACCAACCCGCTCAGCCCTAGCTCGCCCGCCGCGCCGTCGGACCCGGTCTGGATGGTGCTGTGACCGATGAACACGGCCAAGACGACGGGGAACAGGGCGCTCTGCACCGCCGCGGATGACCGGAAGAAGAAGTAGCGCAGCTGCTGGGACGCCCCCGCCGTGGTCGGGGTGGCCTGCAGGGCGCTCAACGCCGCAGGAACCAGGTCCAGCCCACTGGATCGGGCCCTCGTCCGACCCACGGCGCGGCCACCGGAGGCGCCGTTCACGCGCCGTCTCAACGCGAACCACCAAAGCCACACGAACACCCCGATCGCGGCCACGCCGACGAGCAGGTGAACCAGCCCGCTGGCCCACGCCTCGTCGCGGAGGTCCAACGTGCTCTGGCCCAGCGACCCGGGTGGCAGCCATGCCATCACCGTCTCCACGCCGCTGTCGGCCAGCCCGAGGAAGGTCTCGGTCAGGTCCTGCGCGCTCTGGCTGAGCACGAAGAGCCCCGCGCCCAGCAGACCGCTGATGGCAATGGCGAAGTCCCGTCCGCGCCGCGACCGCAACGCCCCGGCGAGCAGCGCCCCCACCGACCGGGACGACGCCACGCACAGCACCGTGAACACCACCGCCGCGACCAGCACCCCCAGCCGGGCCGGCACAGACTCACCGGCCGCCACTGTTCCCCCGGCCGAGACCAGGAACGTGAACAAGGCGGTCGGTGCGACCAGGCCCCCCAGCAGCACACCGGTCACCTGGTCGCGGGCACTGATCGGATACTGCTCGAGCCGCTCGGGGTCCACGGTCTGGTCGGTGGCGGCCGGCACCAGGATCGGGCCCAGGAACCAGGCGAGGAAGATCGCGGTGAAGATGGTCAGGACGGTCAGGTCACCCCTGCCGTCGCGGGCCGCATCCGCGCCCGCCACGAACGCCCCGCCGACCAGTCCGGCCCCCAGACCGAGCAGCCACGACAGCACGAACCACAGGCGTTGCGCAGTGTTCTCGCGAGACCCGCGCCGGATCGCCAACCTCAGCCGGACGAGGACGCCAGCCACGACAGCTCTCCCTCCTGAAGGTCACGCCCACCGACAAGGTCGACGAACGCGTCCTGCAACGACCGCCCACCGGACAGCTCAGCCACCGTGCCCTCTGCGCGCAGCCGCCCGTCCTGGATGATCGCGACCCGATCACACAGCCGCTCCACCACGTCCATCACGTGGCTGGAGAACACCACCGTGCCCCCACCGGCGCGGTAGCGCTGCAGCATCTCCTCCATCACCTGCGTGTTCACCGGGTCCAGAGAACCGAACGGCTCATCGAGCACCAGGACTGCCGGTGAGTGGAGCAGCGCCACGGCCAGCCCGATGCGTTTGGTCATCCCCAGCGAGTAGTCGGCGATCATCTTCCCCGCGGCATCCTCGAGGTCCAAGACGCGGATGAGCTCGCCGGACCGCTGCGCGATGACGTCGGCGTCCATCCCCCGCAGCAGCCCCGCGTACTCCAGCATCTCCGGCCCCGTCAGCCGGTCGAACAGCACAGGGTTGTCCGGGACGAAACCCAGCCGACGCTTGGCCTCCAACGGGTCCGGCCACACCTGCACGCCGTCCACCACCGCGCTCCCGGCGTCAGGCTTCAACAGCCCCGTCACCATTCTGATCGCCGTGGTCTTGCCGGCACCATTCGGCCCGGCCAGCCCGTAGAACGAAGCCTGCGGGACCGCCAGGTCGACCCCATCAACCGCGCGCTTCGACCCGAAAGCCTTCACGAGCCCAGAACACGACAAAGCACTCATGCCGCGTACCTTGTCAGAGCCCGCCGCGACGCTGACGACAGCCACGCCGTCACCGCCGACCCCCACACCCAGCGCCGGAACGTGCCTACATGGGTGCGGCTTCGTAGACCCACATGTCCATCGGGCAGCTCTCCAGAAGGGATAGGGCGTCGTCGAGGCTCTCGGCTTCGATGATGGAGTAGCCCCGGGCCGGCTCGTCTGGTTCCGCGATCTCGGTGACCTGGCCGTCCTTGCTGACGTCGCGCCCGTTGACCAAGGGGTTGCCCGAGTCGATCACGTGGCACTGCATGGACGCCCACCATGCCTGGTGGGCCTTCTGAAGCGCCGGGGTGGGGTCCATGGCGCCGTGGGCGAGGATCACGAACTTCTTCATGCGCGCTCCTTCGGGACGGTGCGACATGCTGGAGGTGGTCGGCGTCGGTGGTCAGCGAGTCCAGGCGAGAATCCGGCTTCGGATCGAACGTACCCGGGTTGGTGCCTGGATGGCATGTACGCGGCAATGGCGTCAGGCTGACGCCTGGGCTGAGGCCGAGCGAGAGCAACAACGATCGTCGGCGTCGCTACTCCCGACTCTGTGGATCGTCGGGGGCGCGGCATCCATCGTTGTCGGCCTGTGGCCGGGAGGCCCGCGCTCACACGACGCGCCCACGCCGGAGTCACTGTCGGCATGACACACCGTCGAGTCAGTCGGCCTGCGCGGTAGCACGACAACGCTGTTGCCACGCCCCAGCGATCCATGCGGGCGCCCCCGTCCGAATGCTGGTGTCACCTACGTAGGTGGCGCTGTGGAGCCGGTCGGTTCCGGCGGCTTGAGCGCGTGCGGGAGGTGGGCAGTAGAGGGGATGCCGAGGAGAACCAGCAGCGCGGCGGCGAGCAGGCCAAGGCGGAGGGACTGCAGTTGGGCGGTCTGGTAGTCCTCGACCAGGGCCTCGCTGGTGTCGACCCCCAGGCCAGCCTCCTGAGCCGCGTCCTCGATCCGGTCCGCGGGCACGAAGTCGATGCCACTGCCAACGGCGACTCCGACCTGCTCGGAGACCTCAGCGCTCAGACGCTGGTCCTGGCCGACGGTGCTGAGGAAGACGCTGGTCAAGCTGCCTAGCACGATCGCGCCGATCAGCGCGATGCCCAACGACGAGCCCAGCTGCTGACTGGTGAACTGCAGGCCGCCCGCCTCGCTGCGTCCCGAGGCATCGACCGAGGACTGCACCACGTTGCCCAGCTGCGAGGCGATCAGTCCCATTCCCACGCCCAGGACGGCCATGGCCACCGCGAACCCAGCGCCGTCGAGTGTGGGCTCAACAGCGCTGAACAGCAGCAGCACCCCGATCGACACCGCCGCCAGTCCCGTCCGCACGATGGCGCGAATAGACAACCGCGAGGACAACCGCGACCCGACCGCCGCGGCCAGAAACATGGTGATCGAGATCGGCAACATGCGCAGGCCGGTCTGCAGCGCATCAAGCCCCAGGACCAGCTGCAGGTAGAGCGGCACGACGAAGAAGGTCCCCATGAGGATGAGGTTCTGTGTGAACAGACCAGCCAGCCCGGACCGCAGCGGCCGAACCGACAGCAGGTCCAGGTGCACGAGTGGATCAGCGCCCGACGCCTCACGGTAACGCTGCCACGCCACGAACGACCACATGAGCAGACCACCAGCGGCCACGACGAAGACGGTCAGCGAGAAGCCGAACGGCTCGACGGGCGACTCGCGCGGCGTCACCCATCCCCAGGTGCTGGCCCGCAGCGTGCCGAGCACGATGGCCCCGAGGCCGGCGGCAGACAGCACGGTGCCGACCACGTCGAGTCGCGGGGAAGGCCCCGTGCGGGGGGCATCGGCGACCTTTCTGACCACTGCCAGGATCAGCAGGACCAGAACAACCTCTGCGACGAAGACGACGCGCCACGTCAACGTGGTTGTCACCCAGCCACCGACGATGGGACCGACCGCGATGCCTGCACCTGCCACCCCGCCGATGACGCCGTAGGCAATCTTGCGGGCGTCGCCTTCGTAGTTGCCGGCGATCAGCGCGGCCAGCGCAGGCAGCACCAGCGACGCACCGAGGCCCTCGAGCACCGACCAGCCCAGCGCCAGCACGACGACCGTGGGCGCCGCGGCCGTCACGGCGGACCCGACGGCGTAGACGACGAGGCCGACGATGAACGCGCGACGGCGCCCGATGATGTCACCGACCTTCGCACCAGCCAGCATGAACATCGCCATGACAAGGCTGTACAGCGTGATCACAGCCTGAATCGCAGTGACGTCGGTGTCGAAGTCCGCGACCAGCGCGCTGATCGACACGTTCATCACTGACTGGTCCAGCACCATGACGAACTGCGCCAGCCCGAGCACTACCAGCGCGGACCATTGTCTCGTCGGCCGCGCCACGGCCCCAGCCAACCAGGCCTACGCGCCAGGCATGGCAGGCCTGGCGATGCAGCAGCCTGCCTGGGTCACGCGGTGATGGCCGCCGCTACCTCAGGGACAGCCTCCTCAGCCGCCAGCGCGACATGGGTGTCGAACTCGACGAACGGGCCGTAGGCGATGACATTGCGGTAGAGACCCTTGATGTCGTCCGTCTCCCCCATGACAACACCGCCGGTCCCGTCAATGAACACCAGGTGGTCGGTCACACCGGGCGCATTGCCTACCTCGGCGAAGGTCGCCAGCAGCTTCTGGGTCTCCTCCTTCGTGTTGAACGGCTTGAACCTGTACGTCGTAACGAACCGCATGACGTCGTCCTTCCCCTCAGGGACTGCGACTCGGCGACGCCCTGGCGTGTGCTGGGCCCAGCCCACCAAACACGGTCACCTTCGTTACTACTCCCCGGCGACACCGCTGTCCAGGGCCGCCTCCCGACAACCCGTGCTCCTCGGCGTACTTCACCTCCACGGCGGGTGTCGTTCCTGTCCCGTGTGGCTCGAAGGTGTGGGTCCACGTCGCGCCGGTGACGAATCCCGACAACACTATCGCGATGATTCTGCTCACGTTTATGTCTTTCTCAACAAGTTGTCAGTGCTGTGGGCGGAAGTAGCGGCCGTGCTTCCCCGGGCGATGGGAGAGCGAGGAATCACCCAACTCGGCGCCTGGGTCCGGCGGTTGTGAGTATCGTGCTGGAAGGCCATGTCGCGGTCGAGAGGTGACGGCGGTCATGGCCGGGCGGGTGGGGGTGCCGTCATAGCCCAATGGAGGCCGATGTGCCGAACGGGAAGCCGAACATCCTGGTGTTGTGGGGAGACGACATCGGGATCACGAATCTGAGCTGTTACTCCGACGGGTTGATGGGCTATCGGACGCCCAACATCGATCGGGTCGCTGCGGAGGGTGTGCGGTTCACCGACTACTACGGGGAGCAGTCCTGCACGGCGGGCCGAGCGGCGTTCATCACCGGGCAGAACCCCTACCGCACCGGGCTGACGAAGGTGGGGCTGCCTGGGTCTGATCTCGGGATCCGCGCGGAGGACCCGACGATCGCCACGGCACTGAAGGCCCGGGGGTATGCGACCGGTCAGTTCGGGAAGAACCACTTCGGTGATCGCGACGAGTTCCTGCCCACCGCTCATGGTTTCGACGAGTTCTTCGGCAACCTGTACCACCTCAATGCCGAGGAGGAGCCGGAGAACGTCGACTACCCAGATCCCGAGCAGTTCCCGAACTTCCGCGAGCGGTTCGGACCCCGCGGAGTCATCCACAGCTGGGCGAACGACGACGGTACCCAACGGATCGAGGACACCGGGCCGCTCACCAAGAAGCGGATGGAGACCATCGACGACGAGATCATCCCCGAGACGCAGCGTTTCATCCGCGACGCGGTTGAGGGCGAGACACCGTTCTTCGTGTGGTTCAACACCACCGGCATGCACTTTCGGACCCACATCGCCGAGGAGATCCGGGGACAGGCGGGGCGGTGGCAGTCGGAGTACCACGACGCCATGGTCGAGCATGACAAACGGATCGGGCAGATGCTCGACCTGCTGGACCAGCTCGACATCGCCGACGACACGATCGTGCTGTACAGCACCGACAACGGGGTCCACATGAACACGTGGCCCGATGGCGGCATGACACCGTTCCGGAACGAGAAGAACTCGAACTGGGAAGGGGCCTACCGCGTCCCGTCGTTGGCGCGCTGGCCCGGCCGCATCCCGGCGGGGACGGTGCTCAACGGGATCGTCAGCCACAACGACTGGTTCGTGACCTTGCTGGCGGCCGCCGGCGAGCCCGACATCGCCGACAAGCTCAAGGCCGGCCACGAGCTGAACGGCACCACGTACAAGGTGCATCTCGACGGGTTCAATCAGCTCGACTACCTCACCGGGGCCGCGAGCGACAGCCCTCGCCGGTACTTCTTCTACGTCTCCGACGACGGCGACCTCACAGCGCTACGCATGGACAACTGGAAGGTTGTGTTCCTGGAGCAGCGTGCGGCCGGCACGCTGCAGGTGTGGGCCGAGCCGTTCACCGAGCTGCGGGTTCCCAAGATCTTCAACCTGCGGACCGATCCGTTCGAACGGGCCGACATCACGTCGAACACGTATTACGACTGGCTGCTCGATCGGGCCTATCTGCTGGTCCCGGCGCAGGCGTTCGTCATGCAGATGATGCAGTCGATGACGGAGTTCCCGCCGCGGCAGGAACCGGCCAGCTTCACCGTCGCCAAGATGCTGGACAAGCTCAAGGCTGGCATCCCCAGCTCGTAGCCACAGCGGTCGGGGCCACGGTGTGTGGGAGGGTGAAAGCGTGAGGATCGACCTCCCGCCTCCCGCGATGCGCGCGGATCCGATGACGGCTCCGGCGCGGTTCCACCTGTTGGCCAAGCCGTCCGGGTCGACGTGCAATCTCGACTGCACGTACTGCTTCTTCTTGTCCAAGGAGGCGCTGTACCCCAACGCCGAGTCACGCATGTCTGAGGCGACGCTGGAGAACTACATCCGCCAGCTGCTGGAAGCCCACCGCACCCCGGAGGTGACGGTGGCCTGGCAGGGCGGAGAGCCGACGCTGATGGGAGTCGAGTTCATGCGTCGGTCCGTCGAGCTGGTCGAGCAATACAAGCGGCCGTCCCAGCGGGTGCAGTACACCTTCCAGACCAACGGCGTTCTGCTCGACGACGAGTGGTGCGCCTTCCTGAAGGAGCACGGCTTCTTGGTCGGGCTCAGTGTGGACGGCCCAGCCGCCATCCACGACACCTACCGGCTGAACAAGGGCGGCAAGGGCACCCACCGGCAGGTCATGAAGGGCCTGTCCTTCCTGCGTCAGCACGGGGTGGACTACAACATCCTGTGCACGGTCAACGCCGCCAACGCCAATCACGGGGCACAGGTGTACCGGTACTTCCGCGACGAGCTCGAAGCGACGTGGATGCAGTTCATCCCGATCGTGGAGCGGGCCACACCCCAGACCTTGCCGCTGGCCAACCAGGGCTGGAGCGAACGCCCTGGTGGCGATCGACTGCTGTACACCCAGACCGGCTCGCTGGTCACCGAGCGGTCGGTCGGCGGCGCGCAATACGGCCGGTTTCTCGTCGACGTGTACGAAGAGTGGATCCGCGGCGACGTCGGCACCGTGTTCGTGCAGCTGTTCGACGTCACCCTGCACGCCTACCTCGGCCAGTACATGCTCTGCATCCATGCCCCCGCCTGCGGCAACGGCCCGGCGCTGGAGTACAACGGCGACCTGTACTCCTGCGACCACTACGTCGAGCCCGACTACCTGCTCGGCAACATCAACGAGACCCACATGCTCGACCTGGTCGCCTCGCCCCGGCAGCGCAAGTTCGGGCAGGACAAGCGCGACACCCTCACCGCACAATGCCGCTCCTGCGA
>Ga0272442_10008198_pt1 | contig 13324 bp, 12 predicted proteins | sample SSMForm2O_FD_200262 | JGI IMG/M metagenome (GOLD analysis project Ga0272442, IMG submission 200262) | Marine sediment archaeal communities from Little Sippewissett salt marsh, Falmouth, MA, United States - SSM-Form-2O | ecosystem: Environmental > Aquatic > Marine > Wetlands > Sediment ...
CCTTTCTGCCTGGTTCGGGGTCACCACGACCCGTTGAGTTCACAACCAGTCTGAAGGGAGCCGCCTTCTTTTTCAACTAAGAATAGCATATCCTCGCCCGCCATCGCGGATCAGATACAGCCGGCCTGAATGAAAGACTGGCGACGGAATCTCGGGGATGCCTCTTCGCAAGCTCCAGCTCACATGGGATTCCGTGATGTCGCCCGTGCCACCCGGACGAATCGCCGCCAGGATGGGGCGGCCCTGGCCGACGGACATGTCGGCCATGAACTCCTCCTTGGTCCAGAAGCCGTCCTTGTCTTTGTCCCGCCAGGCGAAGATCCTGCTCTGGCTTTTCTTTCGCCTGGCCGGATCGCTGGGCAAAGGCAACCCGAATCCCGGGTGCCCGAGCGGCAGTTCGGGCCGGAAGGGCAGGGTGAAGTGTTCGGTGATCTCGTCGCGCCCGATTCGCCCGTCCCCGTTGCGGTCGAGCGGAAGCATGGCCGCCCAGAAGGGTTTCGGGTCCAGTCGCACGTCGCCGCGGCCGCCCTGCATCGAGACCGAAACGTAGAGCCGTCCATCGCCCGCGACGGGCACGGCGATGGGCTCTCGGGCAAACCCGCGGACGTACCATTTCTCCGCGCCCGTGGCCGGTTCGTAGCCATACACCCGCCCATTGCCGAGTACGACCAGGTCCGTGCCGCGCTCGTGTTGCCAGATCATCGGGGTGCTCCAGACGCCGCGGTTGTAGGGCCGGGGTGTTTCCCAGACCGGCTCCCCCGTGGCCTTGTCGAGCGCGATGACTTTGGACCGGCTGAGTTTGCTGTCGGGCAGGTTCGCATCGTCGTCCAGGACCAGGATGAGCCTGTTCTCGTGCAGGATCGGCGATGTGGATACACCATACATGCTCTTAGGCGTGGGAATCGCCTTCTGCCAAAGTGCACGACCCTCGTGGCTGTAGCACAGCAGACCGTAGGACCCGAAATAGGCATAGATGCGGTTCGCATCCACGCAGGGGGTGGACGCTGCGACGCTGTTGGTGCGATGGACACGCTCCAGCCGCACTTGCGGGGCCAGCTTCTTCCATAGAAGTTCCCCCGACCTGGCGTCGAGGGCCAGCGTCGCCAGCCGGCCGCCTTGGAGTCCGGTCAGGAAGACCTTGCCTCCCCACAGTACCGGTGACGATTTGCCAGGAAGGAGCATTGTTCTCCACGCCGCTTGATCGGCGACGATCTTGACGGGCGGTTTGAATGCGTCGTCGGCGATGCCGGAGCCATTCGGCCCCCGGAACTGGCTCCAGTTCGTGGGACCCCCTCTTGCGACAACGGGGAACGTTCCCAGGGTCAGAAGAAGGACAACAAGCAGCGCAAGAGGTCTCATCATCATGTTTGGCGGCACATCCGAGGTCATTCCACCCTCATCTTCTTCATCGCGTCGCTCTGGAGGGCGAGCGGCCCGAACTCCGCGAGGAGGGCGCGGTCGGCGTCCGTGTAGGTGACGTCGCCCGCGAGGGTCTTGATGTTGGCGTCGATGTCGGTCTTCAGTCGCATGCCGATGCAGAGCATGTGGACTCGCTTGTCGTTCAGCACGTGGCGAATTGCGGCCCCGGGCAGTTGCCTGATGCGCGTCTTGTCGAACGTCGGGACGACGTATCCCGCCCAGCCGCCGAGGATGCCCGCCCCGATGACCTTCATCGCACAGATGCCCATGTTGTGCTCGTGGGCTTTGGCCAGGCACTGCTCGCGAAGGCCGATCATCCGCGGCGAGAAGATCTGGTTGTGCCCCCGCGGCAGGTAGCCGTATGCGAGCATGCACTGGTCGAACCCGCCGGACTCGATGAGGGCCAGGGCCTTGTGGAAGTAGCCGTGGGCGGTGAGGCCGAGGAAGCGGACCATCCGCTCGTTGCGGAGCTTGACGAGCTCGGCGTGGACCTGCATCGCCCGCGCGACGGTCATCTGCTCGAGCCCGGGCGTGCCGTGGATCTGCACGAGGTCGAGGTAGTCGGTCCTCAGTTCCTTGAGGCACCGCTCGACGGCCCGTCGGACCTGGCGGGGGTCGGTCGTCTCGACCTTCGAGGCGAGCCACACCTTGTCGCGGAAGGGTTTGAGGGCCTCGCCGAGGATGGCCTGGCTCTCCATGTAGTTGCCGCCTGTGTCGAAGTAGCGCAGGCCGCGCTCGTAGGTATAGCGGACGAGCTTGACGCGGTCCTCGGGTGAGAGGGGGTTGCCCCATCGCTTGGGCAGTGCAGCGCCGCCGTAGCTGAGAACGGGCAGTTTCACCCCCGTCTTCCCGAAGACGCGGGTGGGGATGGTATCGGCGAGTGTGAGCTTCTTGTCCTTCGGCACGGTGGCCGAAGCCGTGCCCGCGGGGACGGCCGCAGCGGCTAGGGCGGCGCTCTTCAGGAAGTCGCGGCGTCGCAGTGAGTGGTCCATCTCGTCATTCCTTTGCATTGCGTCCTTTCATCCTCGCGGGTTCCCAAGCCACTCGCAGGTTGTCGAGCTTCTCGCCCACGACCTCGATCCGCTCTGCTCGGATCTCGCCCAAGCCCATGGCGAACCCCATGGTGAGCTGCTTCACTTTCCTGGGGTCGTGGCTCATAATGCGAGCGGCCGTCGCGTCGGCTGCCATGATGTCGCGACTGGCCACGACAGCCCAGGAGCCGAGACGCTTCTTCATGTCCACTGTGGTGCCGCCCTGCCCCCTGGAGGGGCCGTCGGCTTCGAGGCCAATCGAGAAGTCGATGATGGAGAGGGCGGGCTTCAGGGCCTTGACGATGTCGAGGTAGACCTGTGCGATGGCCTGCGGGCTACTGTGATCGAACGTGCCGCGATTCCACCACGTCTTGTCGATCAACTGGGCATAGCGCGACAGCGGCGTGATGCCGATGAAGTTCTTCAAGGCCAGCGTGAGTTGCGCCCACGAGTGGGTCTTGGCGACGGGGATGGAGATCACCTTGTCGGCGTCGGCGGCAAGGCTCGAGATGGCGACCTTCTTCAGACGTGTCCTGGAAGGCACCCCCACCCAACGCGGGGAGTCGGTCTCCAGACATGCCAAGGCGACCTTGCCACGATAGAAGGAGTTGAGGCGCGTCGCCTCCTTCACCAGGTCCGTCCTGCCGTCGAGAGTGATCGCATGCCGCCAGTCAAATCGTGGCAATTGGGAGCCTTCGCCGATGGTGACCTTCGTAGCACCCGCCTTCAGGCACTCCTCCGCGACTGCAATGATGATCTCAGGCTTCGTGCACTCGCCGACGCGGAAGCAGTGGTTGTGCCGCGCCCAGGGGAAGGTCACGAGATTGGGCTTGAGAAAGACCGTGTCGCCCTTGGCGACCACCGTGTCGATGCCCCCCAACGCGTCGATGGCATCCCGGGTCATCGAGCCCAGCTTGTCGCCGCAGACGGCAGCGACCTTGGCCTTTCGGACGGACTCCTGTTCAGCCCCTCGACAAACTGCCAGAGGCCATGGCGATGCCATGGCGAGAGCCGTGCCGACGCCGGCCTTGAGGAAGTCGCGTCGTGCTCTCTGTTTCATCGGCGTTCTCCGTCCCTGCGCCTACTTCGGCGTGGCTTCGCCGTGGGGATACCGGTAGTCGGCGCCATCGTCCGTCGAGACCTTTCGGGTAGTCCCCTCCTTCACATTGTAGAGGTAGAGGGCGCGCTTGCCGGCCGCGTGGCCGTGGTAGATGATCTCCTTCTCATCCTTCGTCCAACGCGGATAGGCGAACCAGCCGGGCTTCCGGTCCTTGTTGGCGAAAGCCTTGATGTTGGTCATTGCGCGGGTCTTCACGTCGAAGTCGGCGACGAAGAGCGCACGTCCCCTTGGGGTGTGCTTGTGGCCGATCTGGTGCTCGAAGCAGATCTTGTCTTCGCTCGGAGCGAGGCTGATGCGGTCCAGCAGGCCCAGTTTGTCCATGCCGGCGCAGTCCACGCGCTCGTACTTGCCGCCCCCGCCGACCTTGGGCGTCATGAGGTAGTAGCCCCAGCCCTGCTTCGGGTGCGCAGACATGACCAGGATCCGGCCGTCCATGAGGCACGTGTAGGCCCAGTTGTGGTAGGCCCTGTCGGTCAGGGAGAACTCCTGGCCGGGCTTGGCACCCACCTTGCTGGCCATGACGATGAAGCCGCCCTTCTTGTCGTTCTTTCGGTTCCAGATGGGCGTGTTCGTGCCATCGCGGGTCCAGGTCTGGTTGAAGTTTGTCTGGCTCCCGTCGGTGAGTTCGTGGAAGCCCGTGCCGTCGGTCTTGATGATGCAGATCTTCGTTTTCCAGTTGACCACGACGCGGTCGTTCTTCACCCTACGGAAGAAGACGAGCATGTTGCCGGTCTTCGACCAGGACGGCTTGAAGTCCTCCCACCCCTTGCCGGGGGGATTGGTGAGTGGCTTGCCTTCCGGCGTGCCCAATTCGTTGACGTAGATCTTGCCGTTCTTGTAGTACGAGCTGACGTAGCCCGTACCGGCGCCATGGGCGCAGGCTCCCAAAACGAGCAGCAGCACGAGACACAGGTGACATCCGCTCACGGTCTTGCTCCTTCTTCGCTGGGGCGTCTCCCCCAGGCCCAAGAGGGCGAGGTCAGAAATCGGTGCCGCGGTTGCGCCTGCCCACGGCTGGCGCTTCTCTGAGGCGCTTGATGGCCTGTTCCGTCTTGCCCATCTGCGCCTTGAGCAGGTCGATCTGGTCGGTGATCTGCGCCTGACGCTGTTTCAGGCGCGCCGACTCCTCTGCGGGCAACTGCCCAACTTGCGCGAGTCGACGTTTTATCTCGTCGAGCTGTCCCAAGAGAGGCGCCATCTTGGCCCTGAGGTTCTGGAGGTACTGGGTCTTGAGCCGGGCCGCTTCGGCTGGGTCCATCTCCAGGCCTACGCCCATTCTCCCCGGTTCTCTGCGCTCGCGCACGCGCTCGATCTTCTTGCGGGCCTCGATCTCGTCGCGCAGCAGTCCGGCGTCCTCGTGGAGCTTCACCTCGTCGAGCCAGACGACGTTGTGCGCGGCCCCTTCGCGCGCGGCGTCGCTCAGGCCGATACTCTCGACCCGGCTGAGGTCGATCCTGCCCAGTTCCGGGTGCGTGTCGGGCGTGATGATGATCTTCTGCCACTCCTGGGTCACCGGGAACCGGATGTGTGCGAAAGCCCTCTCCTCACCTTCCGGCGCCTTGGCCACGAAGGTCATTGTGCACGGCTTCCCGAGGAGGCCCTTGACGTAGAAGGAGATGCCCGCGTACTTGGAGAGGTCTGCGGGACGCGTCCCCCCTGGCGATATGCTGGTGGACACCCAGGTGCCAATGGTCGTGTAGGTCCAGCGGAGGCAGAACGGCGTGCCCTCGGCGCCGCCGGTGAACGGATCGATGTCCACATCCGAGCTTCGCCCTGGCTCGCCCATCCACGCCTCCCACCTCTGCCGGGCGAAGAGCGGCGAGCGCAGCGGCTCGTCGGTGTCGAATGTGTTGAGTGCGACGGCACCCTTCTCGGGCTTTGGCTCCACGGGGGGCTGGAGGCCGGCCAGAACCATGGTGAAGTTGGCTCTCGCCTCCTTGACGGTGCCGATGCCGGGCGCGACCCAGCTTGTCCAGGTCACCTTCTTGCCCTCGACCTCGAGCTGGCTCTCGATAGCCAGGCAAGCGAATTTCCCGGCAGGGACCTCCACGGCCTCCGTGCGCACGACGCGCGCCTGGACCTTGCCCCGGGTGGACTCATACTCGAACGCCATCCCTTCCTTGAGAGGCAGGGGGTAGTGGTCTCCGGGGAACGTCACGCCAAAGGCATCGTAGTAGGCGAAGCCATCCTCTCCCACCGCAAGCCAGAAGTCCTTGACGCGCTGGCTGCGGAGGCGAGCCGCCACTTGGTAGAGCGTGTTGCCACCGACCGCGTGCTTGCCGATCACGGCCGTGTTGACCTTGGTCACACGCTGCCCGTCTGGCGTTGCGATGGCATACGTGTTTCGGTGGCCGACGGACATGGCCTGGCCTTCGGCCGTGAGGACGACCTTGCCGGGCACGAGCTTCTCTTCGCCCTCTTTGACCGCCTCCTGTGCGCCAGCGGCCGCTACGAGCACGGCCCCCGCGAACACCTTCACGAGCACCTGCTTGGGTAGCATCGCCTGGGCTCCTTGGCTCTCCAGTAGTTCCACAGCGAAACGCGTTCCTGTGACCGACACGGTGCACTGGTCGGTTTCCACGGTGAACTGCCCTTTGCCTGGCGTCACATTGCAGTCGACTCGGCCCCGTTCGAGGACGATGCGCTCGCGGCGCGGGGAGCCGGCGACCTTGATCTCGCTGTTCGGCTTCACGTGGACCTTGCAGTAGCCGCCGAGTACGAGCTTCGTGTGCTGGTTGTGGACCGTGCGCACGGTCGCCCCGCGCCGCACTGCCCCGTCCGTGACCGTGACTTCGCCCTTTGCCTCTGGAGCAGGATAGGAGGGGAGCAGCACGACCCGGCCGACCAGTGCGGTCGCCACGGCGGCGACGGCTGCGGCGGCCCATGCGACGCGGCGCCAGAAGCGGTGACGCTGCCGCCTGTTCCGCTCGACCTCCTTGAGCACGGGTCGAAGGTATCCGCCGTCCTTCTGCTCGCGGAAGCGCGTGCTGAGCCAGGCATCCCGCCTGCATGCTCGGGCGAAGGCATCGGCCGCGTCGGGGTCCTCGCGGAGACGGCGAGTCAGTTCCGCCGCTTCAGCGTCTGTGGCGGCCCGGTCGAGGTACTTGCCGATGAGCTCGCGGTCAGGCGGTTTGGGGGTCATTCACGCGCCCTCCTGCTCGAGCGCCAGGCGGCGGCGGATGCATTCTTCGAGTGCCGCGCGCGCCCGGGAGAGTGCCTGGTAGATGGCGGCGAGGGTGCGGCGGGTGCGCTTGGCGATCTCGCCTGCGGACAGGTCGTCCTCGTAGCGGAGGGCGAGGAGGCGTCGGGCGCGCTCGGGGAGGCGCTGGAAGCAGTGCTCGAGTGCATCGAGCTCGCGGCGTGCGCTGGGCTCGGTGCGGGCGAAGGCCTGCGCCACGGCTTCGATGGTCTCGGGGGAGAAGGCGAGGGGGAAGCGGCGGTCGCGGCGGCGGCGCTCGAGCATCTTGTTGACCGCGATACCCCGCGCCCAGGGGCCGAAGGGTCGGGAGGCATCGTAGCGGTCGGCCTGCTCCCAGAGCGTGAGGGCTACTTCCTGGAACACGTCGTCGCACAATCCCCTGTGACGCAGCATCGACCCCACAAAGGCTCGGATCTCGCCCTCGTGCTGCATCAACAGGCGGAAGATGGTATCGCGGTCGGCCATCCTGGTCTTCCTCTACTCCTTATTGACCCAGGATGCACGATCCTGACATGGAAGGCGTGGCATGGGAACGTGGGGTCTGGGGGCGACACGCCTGTCGAGCCAGCCATCGGGCACGGTGGTGGGCGATGCGGGCTAGAACTCTACGGGCGGCTCGCCCGTATGGAACATGACCTCGTCGAGCCAGATGACGTTGGCGTCCTCCTGCTGGGAGTAGGCGCCCAGCCCGATGGAGTAGACCTGCGTGGCGTCGATGGTCTTGAGTTGTTCGTGCGTCTTGTCGCTCAAGGTCACCTTGCGCCACTCGGTGGTCACCTGGATGGGGATGTTGGCCATGGTGCGGCGGTCTTCGTTGGCGTGCTTGGCGCGGATCGAGACGGCGCACTGGCCGGCGTGGGCTGCCTTGATCCAGAAAGTGGTGTAGGCGTACTTCGAGATGTCGGACGGCCTCTCGGGGTCGCCCGAGGGGTTGAAGCTGGCGGCAACCCACGTGCCCTTGGTGTTGTAGGCCCACTTGAGGGAGAAGGGGGTGCCTGCCGCCCCCGTCCAGGGGTCGATGGCGACAACGGAGGAGCAGACGGGCTGGCCGGCCACACCGTGCCACCGCCCGCCTGGGAAGAGAGGCGAGCCCAGGAGGTCGCCGCTGTCGAACGTGCTCAGCGCCATGGCGTTGGGCGCGGGCTTCGCCGTGTGTGGCTTCTCGAACCTGGTGAGCGAGACGATGGCGCCCTCGGCGTCGCCTATCTGCACCTTCACGATGCCCACGCCTGGGGCGATCCAGAGCGTGCGCGTGCCTTCCGCGCGTTCCTCCACGCACATCAGGCAGGTGTACTTGCCAGCGGGCACCTCGACGGTCTCGGGGCCTCCCACGAGCCCCTTCGCTTTGCCCGTGACGGCCTCGTATTCGTACTCGAGGCCGATCTTGAGCGGCAACGGGTAGCGCCACGCGGGGCGCTCGGCGCCGAAGGCCGGGTAGAAGGCGATGTGGTCGTCGGTCTTCTCGACCCAGCTTCCTGGCACCTGCATCGTGCCGAACAGCACGGCTTCCCGCATCAGCATGGCCTTGCCGATGCGGCGTGCCCCCACGAGCGCCGAGCGCAGCTCGGCGCGCACCTCGCCGCCGACGGCGATCTGGTAGGTCGCCCGCCGCCCGACCTCGAGCGGCAAGTCGGCAGCGGTGATCACCAGCTCGCCCGCCGCCGCGCCGACGTGTGCCAACGCGATTGCGAGGCAAAGCACCTGTGTCCTGAGCCGTCTCATCTCCATCTCCTTTCTCCTTCCGGAAGCGGGTCGCGAAGTGGGATGCCGCAGACACCTGTTCGGCATCGTCGCCAGCCGACGTGCCACGCTCAGGGGACCGACAGGAGCATGGCCTGTGCGTCGGTGGCGTAGGTCGTGTTGGGATACTTGTCGATGATCTTCTTGAGGTAGGGCACGGCCGCCTCGGGGCGAGGGCTGTTGAGGTAGTTCCTGGCCATCGTCATCCAGCGTCGGCAGTCGGCCGCGGCCGCGGCATCGCGGAGCTTTGGCCCGAGGGCGGGGTCGTTGCGAAGAGCGTCCGCCTGTGCGCGGGCTTCGGTGGCGCTCGGCGTGCCGGCGTAGTTGGCGGCGAGGCTCTCGAACGCTTTGTCGGCGGCGAGGTAGCTCCTGGCGGCCAGCAGGGCCTTTGCTTTGGCGAGCAAGGCGGCGGCTTCCTGGGTGCGGGCCTTCTCGGATGCCTCCCGGGCAGCGCGGGCTACCTCGGGGTCGGCGCGCAACTCCTTGAGCTTCCCCGCCGCCTCGGCCCCGGCCGGGGTGCCCTGGTACATGCGGCTGATCCTGTGGAGCTCGAGCATCGCCTTTGAATAGCGCCGGGCCTCGACGGCCTGGATGGCCGACGCGAGGGCCTCGGTAGCCTGCTTTCCGATCTCGGCCAGCCGTTCCTCGGCCTCGGCCACCAGGGGGTCGGCGGAGTTGCTGGCCACGATCTGCCTGTAGCTGCGGATGGCCAGGGGCATGTTCTTGGGGTCGGCGGCTTTGGCGCGGCGCATCAGGGCGACGAGGCGCTTGTCCTCGCTCTGTTTCCTGAGCCAGGCGCCCACCTCGGGCGCGTACTGCTTGTCGAGGGTGTGGCCCACGCCTTTCATCGTGATGAAGGTGACGCTGGCGCCCGCCTTGCGGAGCGCGTCGGCGGCGCGCACGCCGCTGTCGTAGGAGACCACGGCGTCCTTGTCGCCGTGGAGCACGAGCACGGCCTCGCGTCTCATGCACCCGAGGCTGCGCACGGCGCCCAGGCCTCCTGCCATCATCATGTAGCCGCGGTAGGTGCCCACCTCGGAGGGCCGGAAGCCGAACATGGCGGTGCCAAAGCCACCCTGGGAGAAGCCGCCGATGAAGATCTGCCGGGGATTGATGTGCACGCGTTTGCTGACCGCCCGGATCACGTGGTGGTTGAAGCCCAACTGGGTCTCGACGTCGGCGTAGAAGGCGTGGTCCTCCTGGAGGTATTCCATGCCCACGACCACGTAGCCCTTGCGGTCGGTGATCCACTGCATCATGTTGGTATCGGGCTTGCCGCCGCGGCCGTGGAAGAAGAGGACCAGGGGGAATGCCTTGCGCGGCGTGTAGTCGGTCGGCACGAAGACCGGGAGCTTCAGCGGCCCGCGGGTGCTCCTGAAGGCAGGGGTGCCGAAGTCGATGGTCGTCTCGCGACCTGGGGTGAACTCCGCCGCGGCCGTGGGCACGGCGACGAGCGCCGCGAGTGCGACGGCGAGCGTTCCGCTCACAGTTGCCTCTCCTCTGGTCCCGTGACGGGCCACTCCGGTGTTCCTCCACTACTTATTGACCCAGGACGCGAGATTCTGACATGGCGAGCGGGGAATGGGGGGACGAAGCTCTGGCGACGTCAATCCTCGTTCGGGACAGGTGAGCCCGTGTGGACTTGGCCGGGCGGCGGCGCCTCGGCCCGCACACGCCAAGTCAGCAGCTCAGTATGGTGTCGCGCCGACTGTGCCCGACCGCGCGGTCAGTCTGCGCGCGGCAGTTGGGGAAGGTGGTCGAAATGGGTGTCGCGCGAGTAGAGGAGAAGACTGTGCTGCTCGGCCAGAGCAGCAATCCAGATGTCGTTCGTCGGTATGGGCGTCCCCTGCCGGCGGAGTTGACGGAAGATCTGGGCGTAATGGCGCGTTGTGTCCTCGTTGGGATAGAGAAGGGCAACGCGCGGGCGGTTGAGGAATCTCGTGAGGGTTGTCTCGTTCTGGCGCGCGCGCGTGCCGCACAGAAAGCCGGCGCGGAGCTCGCCGAGGGTCACGAACGGCAGGAAGATCCTGTCGGCGGTCTGGAGGTGCACAACAACCTCTGACACGCCCGCGCAGAAGTCCCTGTAGCGGTTGGTGTCGATGAGTATCCTCACGGCGCGGTGCTAGCTCCAGAGACCGGGGTCTACGGTGTCCATCTCGCGGATGGCTTCATCGAACGCCGGGTCTTCGACCCACGTTCCCACGAGATCGTCGAGATCGTGGTGCAGCGGTCTCTCGCCAAGGAGGCCGAGACCGTGAGCGATAGCGTCCACGGTCGCCTGGTTGAGGCTGATGCCTTGCTGCTTGGCCTTTCGGCGGAGAGCGGCGTCGACCCTCTGCGGAATCCCACGCACCGTGTACTGAGTGGTTCGGCTGCTTCCCATGCCTGCATTATAGGCGCCCAATGCAGGCATGTCAAGGCTGAGCCCGGCGGCCTGAGCGCTGGTGAGGGGTGGGAAGCGGTCGTGGGGCAGCCTGGCGGCGAGGCGGCGGGTCAGTAGGTTTCGACGACGAGGTCGGGGATGAGGGCGTAGTGGTTGCGGTCGCGGGTGAGCAGGGGAAGGCCACGGCTCCTGGCAGCGGCGCCGATGAGCAGGTCCATTGTGGGGACAGGCGTGCCGTTGCGGCGGAGATGGGCCTCGAGCTCGCCGTAGGCCACGGGGAAGGTGGCGTCGGGGTAGACGATGGTGAGGCGCTCGGCGAGCATGGCCACCCTTCGGAGCTCGCGTCTCGGGTGCTTCGAGAGGCGGGCGCCAGCGTGGAGCTCGCAGAGGACGAAGACGGAGGCGAAGAGCGGGGTGTCGTGGAGCTCGCGGAGTCTTGCCGTGGCCGGGCCGTCGGTGTGGCGGTGGTGCTCTCGCATCAGATCGATGCAGAAGGAGGTGTCGAGGAACATCAGCTACTCTCCGAGGTCGAGGACGGGGGAGGCGGCCGGGTGGTCGGCTCGGGCGCGGAGGAGGTCTTCGACGTGGTCGAGGGTGTCCTCGGCGAGTGTGAGGCGGCCGAGATCGTCCAGGAGGGCGCGGGCGGTGCGGACGGGCTGGAGGCGCCGCTTGATCACCTTGCTGAACGATTCGCCGGGGCGCTTGCCGGCGGCGAGGAGGCCGTAGGCCTCGAGGTCGATGGTGATGGTCTTGACAGCCATGGGCGCGCCTCCTTGCTTGACCGTCCAAGTGCACTTAGCACACACGTATCATACCCCAGTCGGCCGGTCTCGTCAAGGCCGGCGTAGCATGCGGCTGCGAACCCCTGGCGAACGTGGTATACTGAAGTCCCCCGGCCAGGGAGGGCCTGGGGCGAGGCGCTGGAAAGGCCTCGCGCCGTGCAGCCGACCACCCGCCGAGAGGAGCAGCACGGCTGCCGTGCTTTGCAGGGACATGGGTGCCCGACAGAGGGAAAGGAGCGGTGATGAACCCCGCGGGGAAGGCGTCCGCCGCCATCGTTCTTTCGATCATTATTCACGCAACGGCGCAGGCTGGTGCGCCAGGGGAAGGCTCCATGGACAGGGCAGGAGATACAGCGGGGGCCGTGGTGGCGCCCGACCCCGTGCAGTGGGCGGCGGAGCCCCACGCGCGGGTGAGCAGCGCCGTGGTGATGGCCGCCCATCCCGTGGGCCGCGAGGGCGAGGCCGAGTATCGCTTCGAGTGCACGGCCGGCGGCGGCCACAGCAGCGACTGGCAGGCCGGCACCGCCTACACGGATAAGGGCCTCGAGCCGCTCACGAAGTACACCTACGTGGCCCACGCGCGGCACGCGCGGACGAAGAAGCCTGTTGCGGAGGCATCGCGGCCCGTTGCCGCCAGCACCCGCGCGGCTGCGAAAGGGCAGGGCGTGGAGTCGACCCACGTGGCCGCCATCGACAAGGCGATTGCCTCGGGCCGCCTCGAGGTGATCCCGCTGATGGAGACCGGCGACAAGGATAACCGCATCAACATCGTGGTGATCAACCGCTGGGAAAAGGGCCAGCGGGAAGCCTACAACACGCCGTTGCGGCGGGACGAGTTCCTCCGGGATGCAAAGCACATCCTGGAGGCCTTCGCCCGAGGCGGCGAGGAGGCCCAGCCGCCGTACCCGACCTACCGGGGCTTCTTCAACCTCTACGCCGTGTGGTGGCCCGACATTCCGCCGTGGGACCCGAAGGACCGCGAGAAGGGCTTCCACTGGGCGGACTACAACGAGATCCGCTCCCGCCTCTTCCTGCCCTGGTGCAGGGAAGGGCGCGGCTGGGTGACGCATCTGGCGATGTTCAACGGCACCGGCGGCGGCGGGGGGGCGGGGCTGCGCGAGGACGAGCGCGTGGGCGACGCGATGATCGTGGGGAACAAGGTGAGCAGCTTCATCCACGAGTTCAACCACACCGCTCCCGGCATCCCCGACGAGTACACCTCCTCGGGAATGTGGGGGCGTGGCGGCGAGGGGTCGACGACCACGAGCGACTACCGCCGCGACCACGTGAAGTGGCGCGCGTGGATCGAGCCCGGCACCCCCGTGCCCACGCCCTACGCGAAGGCGTGGCTGGACAAGGTGGGCGTGGTGGAGGGCGGCGTGCACCGCATGGCCCACCTGTTCCGTCCCACCGTGCGGGGCTGCATCATGGGATCGGGCAGCTTCGCGGGCGATCCGAAGGGGATGTGTGCCATCTGCCAGCAGCGGGCGGTGCAGCGCCTGTATCGCTGGGTGGATGCCATCGACGAGACGACGCCCGCCCGCAAGCACATCGTGCTGCCCGGCCCGGCCACGCTGCGGTTCGCCGCGCGGCGCGTGGCCCCCGACCCCGATACACACAAGACGGAGTGGCGGCTCAACGGCCGCGTGG
>Ga0272442_10008200_pt1 | contig 13323 bp, 8 predicted proteins | sample SSMForm2O_FD_200262 | JGI IMG/M metagenome (GOLD analysis project Ga0272442, IMG submission 200262) | Marine sediment archaeal communities from Little Sippewissett salt marsh, Falmouth, MA, United States - SSM-Form-2O | ecosystem: Environmental > Aquatic > Marine > Wetlands > Sediment ...
GTCTTGGCCGTGGTGCTGGCCATGTTTCCGTACACGCGCGACCCGACGGGCGACATCAAGGTCCTGCTGTACGCGTTGGGCGGGGGCATCCTTGCCGGTGTATGCGTGATCGGCCGTGTGAAAACGGGGCGCCGCGTCCGGCGGCCGAGCCTATTGTTGGTTCCGATGCTCGTGCTGTTCGGCCTGCTGGCGGTGTCGGGCTTGCGTTCCGGCCACTTGGGCAACAGCCTTGTGTCGTTGGCGAAGTTCGCGGCGCTGTTCCTGCTGTACCTGGTCGCCTCGCAGGTGTATCACACGCCAGGGCAGGTCCAGCGCCTGATGTTGGTCACCTGCGTGGGCGTCAGCCTCTCGGTGGGCTACGGCATCATCCAGTACTTCGGGCTTGATCCGTTTCCGTGGAATCCGGAGCAGAGCGAGTTGCTCAAGGAGGCGCCTGGGACCTTCGGCAACGGCAATCTGGCGGCGCACACGACGGTGCTGTGCATCGCGATGGCGGTCTATCTTGCGGTGGCGCGCAAGAACGTGCTGTACCTGGGTTTCGTGCTGCTGTTTCTGGTGCACCTTCACCTGGCGAACCAACGTGGCGGCGTGCTCGGTTTGGCGGTGTCGGCTGTTCTGATAGTGGTGGTGGCCTTGGTCCATGGCCGGGTGAAACGTCCGATGGTGAGCATTGCGCTCAGCGTCGGGGTCGCGGGCCTGCTGGGCGTGCTCGGGGCGGCGGGCCTCATGGGCTACATGAAGGTGCGGACGGGCGTCTATTATCCCCACGGCCTGCCCATCCTGCTGCGTTACCACGGCTACTCCGGCGCGTCGCAGATGATCATGGAGAAGCCGCTGCTCGGATACGGCCCGCGCAACTACCGGATCCTGAATCCGAGGTGGTGGACGCCCTTCGAGCAGGAGCACTTCGTGGTCAAGCACAAGATGAACTACAATGCCCACAACGACGTGCTCGAGATGGGCGTGGACGCGGGGCTTCCTGCTGCGGGGCTGTACCTGACGCTACTGGTGTCGGCCATAGGCTACGGACTGCTGATCGCCCTGACGGATGCCGATCGGGGAAAGCGGCGCATCGGCTATGCCTTGGCGGCCATCTTCTGTACGTTCATGATTGACGGGTTCTTCGGTTTCAACGTGCGCGTGCCCGTCTCGGCCACACTCCTCTTCATCATGGCCGGTTGTCTCGAGGCCATGCGGCTGCCTGCGGAAGGGGCGTGTGTCGAGGAGAAGCCGGGGCGGCTGGGCGTGGCGGTCGCGGCGGTGGTCGTCATGGTGGCGGTGTCCTCGGCGTTGTTCCAGGTCCGCGTGTTCGCCTCGAGCTTCCTGTTGCAGCGCGCCCGCGGCGCGATTCACTGGAAGGCCTACGACGACGCGAAAGGCATCCTGGCCCGCGGGGAGGTTCTTGCGCCGTGGAATTGGGAGTTCGCGAGCAGCCTGGGGCAGATTGCCATCAAGCAGTTCGATGCGGTGGCGGCCATCGGCCATTTTGAGCGGGGTCTCAGGCAGAATCCCACGGACGTCACGGTGATGACCGAGCTTGCACGCGCGAAGATCATGCTTGCCGAGATCGGGGCGGCTGACAAGCCGCTGGAGGTGCGCCTGGACCTGCTGGCACAGGCCGAAGGCCACGCGCGAGAAGCCCTCGATATCTGTCCGCCTTTCCCCAGGGGCGAGGATCTGCTGGGGCGCGCGGCCTCCGTTCGGGCCGTCCTGCTCAAACAAGAGGCGGAACGGGGCGCAGACGTTGGGCAAGACATCACGGCCGCTTGGCGGGAGGCGGAAACGCATTTCGAACGGGCCGTCAAGTTCAGCCCGAAAGCGAACGGGCGGCTGTACATGGTGCTGGGAGCCGCCCGGGTCGAGCTCGAGGACGAGGCGGGGGCGCAGGACGCCTTTATCCGGGCCGCGGGGGCCGCGCCGGGCAACGCGGACGTGTGGCCGGTCTTCTACCAGTTTGCCCGGGACTCCGGGCGTATGCGAGTGTTTCGGGAGAGTTTGGCTAAGGCGGCCTCGACGTTGCGGGGGCGGGAGGCGGAGGTGCCGGCGGCGCTCGAAGCCGTGTCGAACGCCTGGAGCGGCGCTCCGGATGCGATGGCCAAAGCGACAGGGGTGCTGGCCGAGGCCGCCAAGGCGGAGCGGATTGCGCAGGGCTCGCGGCCGCGCAGAAGCAAGGTCATCTGGGCCGCGCGTCTCCTCTTGGACGAGTTGCGTGAGCATAAGGCTTCCGCGGCGGAGGCCGCGGTGCCCGCGTACCGCATCGGGCTGGCCTACACGGCCGCGGGGGAGAGCGAGGCGGCGTGCGCGCTGTTCGCAACGAGTTGGCCACATCTGCCGCGCAGGCAGCAGACGGAATGCCTGGTGGTGTGGGTGCAACTGCTGAACAGGCAGCAACAATACGCCAAGTCCGTGGAGGTCCTGCGCGAGGCGGTGTCGCGTCTGTCCTCAGATCCGAACCTGCAACTGGCGTTGGCGCGTTCTCTGGCGCTCGACGGGAAGGTCGCTGCGGCCCGCAATGAGTATGCCCTCATGCTCGATCTGTTTCCGCTGACGGCTACGGAACGCCAGGGCATCGTAAAGGAAATGGACGCGCTGAAGGCCAAAGGCGACTGAGGTCCGTAGGGTGAGGACGAGCCCTGCGGGCTACTCGTTGGCCTGCCACCCTGGCGGGTACTGGATCCGGAGATGGAGGTCCTCGAGTTGCCTCGGCAAGACCTCGCCCGGGGCGCCCATGAGCAGGTCCTGAGCCTTTTGGTTGAGTGGGAACGCGATGATCTCGCGGATGTTGGGCTCATCGGCCAGTAGCATGACGATGCGGTCGAGTCCGGGGGCGATGCCGCCGTGAGGGGGGGCGCCGTAGTGGAAGGCGCGCCAGAGGGCCGGGAACTTGCCTTTGACGACGGCCTCGTCGTAGCCGGCGATCTCGAAGGCCTTGAGCATGACCTCGGGGCGGTGGTTGCGGATGGCGCCTGAGGACAGCTCGATGCCGTTGCACACGATGTCGTACTGATACGCCAGGACTTCGATCGGGTCCTGCTCGATCAAGGCATCGAGTCCGCCCTGCGGCATTGAGAAGGGATTGTGGGAGAAGTCGATTTTCTTCTCCTCGTCGTTGTACTCGAACATAGGGAAATCCACGACCCAGCAGAACGATGCGAGGTTCGGGTCGACGAGTTCGAGCGCGGCCGCCAGGTAGATGCGCACTTTGCCCAGCAGTTCGTTCGTGGCCGCCCGGTCTCCCGCGCCGAAGAACAGGGCGTCCCCGTCCTCGGCGCCTGTGGCGTCGAGCAGGGCGGTCTTCTCGCCCTGGCTGAGGAACTTGACGATCGGGCCTTTCATGTCGCCGTCGCGCAATGCGATCCACGCCAGCCCCTTTGCTCCCTGGCCAATGGCGAAGCCCTCGGCGTCGTCGAAGAACTTGCGCGGCCGGGACGCGACGCCCTTGGCCGGGATTACCTTGACGGCCTCGGCGCCAGCGAAGACGCGCAACTCGCAGTTGGCGAAGATGTCGGTGGCGTCGACCATTTCGAGGCCATAGCGCAGGTCGGGCTTGTCGCAGCCGTACTTTTCGATGGCCTCCTTGTAGGGGATTCTTGGAAAGACGTCTGCCACGACCTTCTTGTCGGACAGTTCTTTGAACAAGCGGACCATCAGGAGTTCGAGTTCGTGGAACAGGTCGTCCTGGGTGATGTAGGACATCTCGAGGTCGATTTGGTAGAACTCGCCTGGGCTGCGGTCGGCCCTCGAGTCCTCGTCGCGGAAACACGGCGCAATCTGGAAGTATTTGTCAAAACCTGAGGCCATGAGTAGTTGCTTGAACTGCTGTGGGGCCTGGGGCAGGGCGTAGAACTGGCCGGGATAGAGGCGGCTGGGCACGAGGTAGTCGCGGGCCCCCTCGGGGGAGGAGCTCGTCAGTATCGGCGTGTGGAATTCGGTGAATCCGCGCTTGGTGAGATGGTCTCGCGTGAGCTCGACGGCCTGGGAGCGCAAGAGGATGTTCCGGTGCATGCGCTCGCGGCGCAGGTCGACGAAGCGGTATTGCAGGCGCAACTCCTCGGAGGTCTCGATGTCTTGGTTGACGGGGAATGGCAGCGGGTCGCAGGCGGACTCGAGGGTCATCTCGTCGGCCACGACCTCGATGTCGCCTGTGTCGAGGTTCGGGTTGACCGTATCATCGGAACGGGGCACCACCGTCCCCGTCACGGTGATGACGCTCTCATTGCGGACGCGTTCGGCCAGGTGGAAGAATTCCCTGTCGGGGTGAACGACCACTTGGGTGAGGCCATAGTGGTCGCGCAGGTCAATGAAAATGAGTCCGCCGTGGTCGCGCTTACGATGAACCCATCCCGACAGCCGGGCCGCGGTGTCGACGTCGGGCTTGCGCAATTGACCACACGTGTGCGTTCGATACGGATGCATGAATCAGCAATCTCCAGAACCACTGCCCAATCGGCTTAGAAGTGAATGGGGTATACTAATGAGTGGCCTAGACGTTGTCAAATTGCGCGTCGTCTTTGGGCCTGTTCTGGATTCCCGCCTTCGCGGGAATGACGGTGGGCATCGGGCTTCTTCTGGCTAGCGGGCTATGCTTTTCTCTGTGAACGGTTATAATGACAGAAGCCACGAATGTGATGCAGGCCTGTCGCCTTTGCCTGTAGCGCGGTGGGTGGCGGCGTTGGGGGGGGCGGCAACGGGGAAGCTACTTGACGGGCTGGGCGGCGTGTTGGATCAGGAATGCGTGGGCTGTGGCCGCGATGCCGGCGGCGTCGAGGCCGCTCTCGGCGATTTGCTCTGCGCGTTTTGCGTGGTCGATGAAGGCGTCGGCGAGGCCGATACGGCGAAGGCGCATTTCGGGGAGGCGTCCGTGTTCTTCGAAGTACTCGATTACGGCGGCGCCGAAGCCGCCTTGCAGTGCGTTTTCTTCGACGGTAACGATAGGGAGGCCTTCGAGTCGTTCGAGCAGGTGCGCGTCGAGGGGCTTGACGGAGCGGGCGTCGGCTACGGCGACGGACCAGCCCTCGGCCTCGAGGCGTTCCGCGGCGTGGAGGCATGTGCCCACGCAGGGTCCGAGTGCGAGGAGGGCGGCGTCTGAGCCGTTGCGGAGGATCTCGCCGCGGGTGACGTCGCGTCGGCGGGGTTGGCCGATGGTGGGGGCGTTGTCGCGGTGATAGCGGATACACACGGGTCCGTTCTGCTTGAGGGCCCAATCGAGCATGGCCGCGAGGTCCAGTCCGTCGCGGGGTGCGAGTACGGTGGCGTTAGGTATGACGCGCAGGAAGGAGAGATCGAAGGATCCGGCATGGGTCGGCCCGTCCGGCCCGACGAATCCGGCGCGGTCGATGGCGAAGACGACGGGGAGGTTTTGCAGGCAGACGTCGTGTATGAACTGGTCGTAGCCGCGCTGCAGGAAGGTCGAGTATAGGCCGCAGACGGGCCGCATGCCTTGGGCGGCCAGGCCTGCGGCGAAGGTCACGGCGTGCTGCTCGCAGATGCCGACGTCAAAGAAGCGCTCGGGGAATTTTTCGGCGAAGGCGTTCAGTCCCGTGCCGCTGGGCATGGCTGCGGTGATTCCGACAACGCGGTGGTCGCGTTCGGCGGCGTCGATGAGTGCGTGTGCAAAGGCGTCGGTGAAGGTGTTGTCTGGCGTGGTTTGGGCGGTTGTTCCCGGGGGCCGTGCTTCGCCTTCGTTCTCGGTGGTCGGGATCTGGAGGGGTTTGACGCCGTGATACTTCGCGGGGTCCTTCTCGGCGTCGGAGAAGCCGCGGCCTTTTTGGGTTGCGCAGTGCAGCAGGATGGGCCCGCGCATTTCCTTGAGCCGCGTGAAGAGTCCGACCAGTGCCGGCAGGTCGTGTCCATCGACAGGGCCGACATAGTTGAAGCCTAGTTCCTGAAAGAGTCCGCCGGCGGTGATGAAGCCTTTCACGCTGGCCTCGAGTCGATGGGCGGTTTCGCTCAAGCGTGGGCCGAGTATGCGTTTGACGAAGCTGGCGACGTCCTCTTTGTAGCGCTTGTAGTGGCGGGCCGTGATGAGGCGGTTGAAGTATGCCGAGAGGGCGCCGACGCTGCGCTCGATGGACATTTCGTTGTCGTTGAGAATGACGAGCATGTCGGATCCGACCTGGCCGGCGTGGCTGAGTGCTTCGAGGGCCATGCCTCCGGTCATGGCGCCGTCGCCGATCACGGCGATGATGTGGCGGGTCTCGTGGCGCTGGTCTCGGGCGACGGCCATGCCGAGGGCTGCGGAGATTGAGGTGGAGCTGTGGCCGGTCCCGAAGGCGTCGTAGGGGCTCTCGCTGCGTCGTGGATATCCGCTGAGGCCCCCCTTGAGGCGGAGTGTGTCGAAGAGGTCGCGTCTGCCGGTCACCAGCTTGTAGGCGTAGCTCTGATGGCCGACGTCCCAGACGACGGCGTCCTTTTTCATATCATAGACGTAGCACAGGGCGGTGGTGATCTCGACGACGCCGAGTGGCGAGGCCAGGTGTCCGCCGTTGACCGAGACGGTGTCGATGATCTTGCGGCGGATCTCGGCGGCGAGCTTCTCGAGTTCCTCGATCGAGAAGGAGGCGAGGTCTTCAGGCTCGTTGACCCTGGAGAGGGTTGGGAAGTCTCGTGCGAGCTGCATTGCTTTTTGCTCTTGAGGCGAAGCCAACATGGTGTGCAGGTGTCACTCCGTGGTTATTCGGGCGATTATATCATAAGGCGCTGGAATGGGTTCGTTTTGACTTTGCTCGGTTGCCGTTGCTAGAGTGCGTTTTTCAACAGGGCGTGTTTTCCAACCGACCGAAGAGCACAGGAAACGTGTCGATGCTGCAGGAAGCTATCGCAGGGCTCGTCAAGGGCGAGGACCTGTCGCGGGAAGAGGCCGCGGCCGCGATGCGCTGCTTGATGCGGGGCGAAGGGACCCCGGCGCAAGTGGCCGGGTTCCTGGTGGCGCTGCATATGAAGGGCGAGACGGTCGACGAGATCACGGGCTTGGCGGAGACGATGCGTGAGATGGCGACGCCGGTCCGGACGTCGCGGCGTCCGTTGGTGGACACGTGCGGCACGGGGGGCGATCGCTCGGGGACCTTCAATATATCGACGACGGCGGCGCTTGTGGTTGCCGGCGCCGGTGTAGCGGTGGCCAAGCACGGCAACCGCAGCGCCACCAGCCAGTGCGGCAGCGCGGACGTGCTGGAGGAGTTGGGCGTCCATATCGACGCTCCGCCGGAGGTCGTGGGGCGTTGCATTGACGAGGTGGGCATCGGGTTTCTGTATGCGCGGGCGCTGCATTCGGCCATGAAGCATGTGGCCGGGCCGCGCACGGAGCTCAAGATCCGGACCGTATTCAACATTCTGGGGCCGTTGACCAACCCGGCGGGCGCCTGCGGCCAAGTGGACGGTGTGTTTGATGCGAAGCTGGTGGCCCCCTTGGCGCACGTGCTGGCCAAGCTGGGTTCGCGTCACGCGTTTGTCGTGGCCGGGTCGGACGGGCTGGACGAGCTGACTCTGTGTGGGCCTTCGGCGGTGGCCGAAGCCCGGGGCGGGCAAGTGAAGAGCTACGAGGTCACGTGCGAGCAGTTTGGGCTGGTGAGTGCGGAGAAGGAGGAGGTGGCGGGGGGAGACATCCAGCGCAACGCCGAGTTGCTCGAGGCGGTGCTGGGGGGGGAGAAGGGACCGTATCGCGACATTGTGTTGTTGAACGCGGCCCCGGCGATTATAGCCGGTGAGGCCGCCACGGACTGGGACGGCGCAATCAAGGCGGCCAAAGAGTCCATCGATTCCGGCGCGGCCTCGCGCGCGCTTGAGGGCCTGGTGCGGGTGTCCAATGATTCTTGACGAGATCTGCGCCCACAAGCGCGCGGAAGTGGCCCAGCGCAAGGTGGCCCTCCCGCTGAAGGACATCGAGGAAGCCCTCGGCGAGGCGCGTCCGGCCCGGGATTTCCGTGCGGCCCTGCGCAACGAGGGCATCAGCCTGATCGCGGAGGTCAAGAAGGCGTCGCCGACCAAGGGGGTCCTTATTGAGAACGTCGCCCCGGTCGAGTTGGCGGCGGTGTACGAGTCCTCAGGGGCTCGGGCCTTGTCGGTGTTGACGGACGGCAAGTATTTCAGCGGGGCTATCGAGGATTTGGTGACGGCGCGCCAGGGCGTGAAGGTGCCTTGTCTGCGCAAGGATTTTGTTGTTGACGAGTACCAGATCTACGAATCCCGGCTGTATTCGGCGGATGCGATTCTCCTCATCGTTGCGGCGCTGTCGGACGCACAACTCGAGGAGTACCTGGGGCTGGCGCGGAGGCTTGGTTTGGCCGCCTTGGTGGAGACGCATACGGCCGGGGAGATCGAGCGGGCGCTTCGCGCTGAAGCCCACATTATCGGGATCAACAACCGGGACCTGAGCACCTTTGATGTGAACGTGAAGACGACGCTGGAGTTGAAGAAGCTGGTGCCCGGGGGCAACGTGCTGGTGAGCGAGAGCGGGATCCGGAGTCGCGCTCACGTGCGGCAGCTCGAGGACGGCGGTGTGGACGCGATCCTTGTGGGCGAGGCCTTGGTGACCAGCGGCAATATTCCGGCGGCGATCTCGGAGCTGTTGGGCCATAATGAGAGTTAAGATCTGCGGCATCACGAACGTCGAGGACGCGCTGGCGGCGTGCGAGGCCGGGGCGGACGCGGTTGGCTTCGTGTTCGCGAGCGAGGCCAAGGCGCGCAAGCGCTACGTGGCGCCCGAGGATGCGCGCGAGATCGTGAGGCAATTGCCGCCGTTCGTGTCGACGGTGGCGGTGTGCGTCAACGATCCTCCGGCGCGGCTGCGGGAGTACCTGGAGTTTGTCGACTATGTGCAGCTCTGCGGTGAAGAGAGCATCGAGGACTGCGCGGCCGTAGGCGAGCGTGCTGTCAAGGCGTTCCGCGCGGCTGGGGATTTCGATCCGGCCGGCATGGCGGCCTATCCGGCCGCGGCCTACCTGCTGGATGCGGGCGTACAGGGCGCGCATGGCGGCACGGGCGTGACGTGCGACTGGGCCGTGGCGCGGCGCGCCGTGGCCTTGGGCGTTCCGATCGTGCTGGCGGGCGGGCTTACGCCGGACAACGTGTCCGAGGCCGTACGCGCGGTCCGGCCCTATGCGGTGGACACGTCCGGCGGGGTCGAGAAGGCCCCAGGGAAGAAGGACCATGACCGAATACGGCGCTTTATCGAACAGGCCCGACTATCCGTATCCTGACGCGGGCGGCCGCTATGGGGATTTCGGCGGCAGGTTCGTTCCGGAGACGTTGATGTGCGCGCTCGATGAGCTGGAGGCGGCTTACGAGGCGGCGCAGAAGGACCGGCAGTTTCAGGACACGCTGCGGGACTACCAGAGGCACTACGTGGGCCGTCCCACCCCGCTGTATTACGCCGCGCGGCTCACCGAGCACCTTGGCGGGGCCAAGGTGTATTTCAAGCGCGAGGACCTGGCCCACACGGGGGCGCACAAGATCAACAATGCGCTGGGCCAGGCGCTGCTGGCCAAGCGCATGGGCAAGCGCCGCCTCATCGCCGAGACGGGCGCGGGCCAACACGGGGTCGCCACGGCCACGGTCGCCGCGCTGCTTGGCTTCGATTGTGATGTCTACATGGGTACGGAGGACATGGAACGCCAGAGGCTCAACGTCTTCCGAATGCAGCTTCTGGGTACTCGTGTGCTGCCGGTCGAGTCGGGTAGCCGAATTCTCAAGGACGCGATCAACGAGGCGCTGCGCGACTGGGTCACGAGCGTGCGCGATACGCACTATCTCCTCGGCACCGTTCATGGCCCGCACCCGTTTCCGGTGATCTGCCGGGACTTTCAGAGCATCATCGGGCGTGAGACGCGGGGGCAGATCCTTGAGCAGGAGGGGCGGCTTCCGGATCTGCTGGTCGCGTGTGTCGGTGGCGGGAGCAACTCGATTGGCCTGTTCTTCGAGTTTCTGGAGGAGCAAGGGGTCCGGATGATCGGCGTGGAAGCGGGCGGCCTGGGCCCCGAGACGGGCAAGCACGCGGCGCGGTTCGCGGGGGGGGCGCTGGGTATGCTCCAGGGGGCCTATAGCTACGTGCTGCAGGATGAGCACGGGCAGATTCTCGATACGCACAGCGTGTCGGCGGGCCTCGACTACGCCAGCGTGGGGCCGGAACACGCGCACTTGCGGGCCACAGGGCGCGTCGAGTACACGTACGCCAACGACGACGAGGCGCTTGAGGCGTTTCAGCTCACGAGCAAGCTCGAGGGCATTATCCCGGCGCTCGAGAGCGCCCACGCCGTGGCGCACGCGTGCAAAGTGGCGCCCGACATGGCCCGGGACCAGATCGTCATCGTGAACATGTCGGGGCGGGGTGACAAGGATGTCGAGCACGCGGCCCGCTTCATTTTTGCGGAGGACCTGCCGTGAACCGCATCGAGCGTCGTTTCAAAGACCTGGCCGCCGAGGGCGAAACGGCTTTCATACCGTACATCACGGCGGGGGATCCCACGCTCGACTATACGGCCGAGCTGGTCTTCGAACTCGAGAAGGCCGGGGCCGACGTGATCGAGTTGGGTGTGCCGTTCTCGGATCCGGTTGCCGACGGCGTGGTCAACCAGGAGGCGGCCCAGCGCGCGCTCGAGCACGGCGTGTCGTTGCACGACGTCGTAGGTCTGGTCAAGCGACTTCGCGCGGGCACGGAGATTCCGCTGGTGTTGTTCACGTACTACAATCCTGTGCTGGCCTACGGCGCGGAGTCGTTTGCCGATGACGGGGCCGCAGCCGGTGTGGATGGCGTGCTGTGCGTGGACCTCCCGCCGGAAGAGGCCGGGGAACACAAGCGCCTGCTCGACGCCAAGGGGATTGCGACGATCTTCCTGGCGGCGCCTACGAGCTCGGCCGAGCGGCTGGAGCTGATCTCGAGGGGCTCGACGGGCTTTGTGTACTACGTTTCGCGGACGGGTGTGACGGGGGAGCGGGCCGATATCGAGGGATCCGTGAAGGGCGCGGTGGCCCAGATCAAGGAGTATGGGGACAGGCCGGTGGCGGTGGGTTTTGGCATATCGACTCCGGAGCAGGCGGCGGAAGTGGCGGGCTACGCGGACGGTGTGATCGTGGGCAGCGCGATCGTCCGGCTGGTGGGCGAACTTGGGGCGAGGCCCGACATGCCTCAGCGCGTGGGCGCGTTTGTGCGGTCACTGGTCGAGGCGACGAAAGGGGTGGTGCGGTCATGAATCCGCGGAAGATCATTGCGAGGGCGCTGGACGCGGCGCGGCAATGTGGCGCGGCGGACGCGGAAGTGGCGTTGACGCGCGACGTCAACCTCGAGATCGAGGTCGCGAAGGGCGAGGTCGAGACGCTGGGCCTGGCCGAGGCCGGCGGTGTGGGCTTGCGTTTGTTCACCCAGGACGGGCGCATGGGCTTCGCCTACAGCACGGCCGGGGAGGCCGGCGTCGAGCGGGTCGTCGAGGCGGCGTGGCACAACGCGCTTGCGACGACGCCCGATGAACACAACGTTCTGCCGGAGGATGCGCCGGCCTCGGATGAGGACTGGTCCGAGCAGGACTTTGCGGAGGTGCCGGTCGGGCAGAAGGTGGATTTCTGCCGCGAGCTCGAGCAGAAGACGCTGGATGGGGATCCGCGGATCACGCACGTGCAGCAGGCCAGCTATTCCGATACGCGCGGCGAATACTTCGTGGGCAACTCGCGCGGCCTGTTGCGCAGCTTCGGCAACGCGTACGGCACGTGTTCGGTCGTGGCGGCGGCTGGGCAAGAGGGCGTGGACTCTGAGATGGGCTGGGAGTTCGATTTTGCCAAGAGCTTCGAGGCGCTGCGTCTTGAGTGGGTGGCGGGGCGGTGCGTGGAGCGCACGGTGCGGCAACTCGGCGGCACGCCTTGTCGGACGCGGGCCATGCCGGTCGTGCTGGACAACTACGTGACGACGCAGTTTCTGGGAGTGGTGGCCCCGGCACTGATGGCGAACCAGGTGCTGAAGGGCAAGTCGCTGTTTGCGGAGCAGGTAGGGCAGAACATTGCGGCGCAGTGCGTAACGCTCGTCGACCAGAATGACGTGCCGGGCGGCCTGAACCGCGCGCCTTTCGACGCCGAGGGCGCGTCTGCGCAACGAACGGCTCTGGTGGAAGCCGGGACGTTGCGCGGCTTCATGCACAACGCCTACACGGCGCACCGCATGGCCGTGGAGACGACGGCGAACGCCGGGCGCGGCGGCGGTTTCCGCAGCGTACCGGAAGTCACGGCCACGAACCTCTTCCTCGAGCCGGGGCAGCGCTCGCAGGAAGAGTTGCTCGGCGCGGCCGGTGAGGGCCTGTTTGTCACGTCGGCCATGGGCGTACACATGGCCGATCCGATCTCGGGCGATTTCAGCCTGGGGGTGAGCGGGCTCGAGATCGAGGGGGGGCGGCTTGGGGGCCCCGTCCGCGGCGTGACGATTGCGGGGAATCTCAAGGCCCTGCTCAGGAACATCGAAGAGGTAGGCAGCGACCTGCGGTTTTTCAGTTCGACGGGCGCGCCGTCCGTGCGGATTTCAGAGATGATGGTGAGCGGAGAGTAGTCAGTGCAAACGCCGTTCGACGTGCTTGACACCTACTTTGGGATCCTGTCGTTTGTGATGGGGGGGATGATCGGCAGCTTCCTGAACGTGTGCATCTACCGGCTGCCCCGGAACGAGTCCATCGTCCATCCGCGTTCGCGGTGTCCGAAGTGCGGCAAGGCGATAGCGTGGTACGACAACGTGCCGATTTTGAGTTGGGTAGTGCTGGGGGGCCGTTGCCGGCATTGCAGACAGGTCATCAGTTGGCAGTATGCGCTTGTCGAGGGTCTGACGGGGGCGCTGTTCGTGTGCGTGTACTGGCGCTTCGGCGCCACGGCGGCCTCGCCTATCTACATGGTCCTGATGGCGGGGCTCGTCCTGGTTACGTTTGTGGATCTTTCGGACTGGACGATTCCGAACGAGGTCACGTTTCCGGGCATTCCGCTGGGAATTGCGTGCTCGGTGCTGGGGATGTTCTACCCCGCCAGTGGTCTCCTGGTGACGGACGTGTTCGATGCCCTGATCGGTGCGGTGTGCGGGGGGGCGGTGCTGTATTTTCTGGACAAGATCGCGCTGGTGGCGTTCAAGAAGCGGGGCATGGGTATGGGCGACGTGAAGCTGATGGCGATGCTGGGGGCCTTTCTTGGCTGGAAGAGCGTGATCTTCATCCTGACGGTGGCCTCACTGTTGGGCAGTGTGTTTGGCTTGGCGATGATCGTGATCGGCCGGCGTGGCGCAGCGGAGGTGACCAAGGCGGAAGGCGGCGAGGAGAAGAAAGGCGAAGCCACGGGGCATGAGGAACTGGACGTCGCGACCCTGAC
>Ga0272442_10008202_pt1 | contig 13320 bp, 10 predicted proteins | sample SSMForm2O_FD_200262 | JGI IMG/M metagenome (GOLD analysis project Ga0272442, IMG submission 200262) | Marine sediment archaeal communities from Little Sippewissett salt marsh, Falmouth, MA, United States - SSM-Form-2O | ecosystem: Environmental > Aquatic > Marine > Wetlands > Sediment ...
TGAATAAGCGGCCTGATTCGCTCGATCTGCGCCGCATATTGATCTGCCTCTTTCACCTTTCCGAGCGCTCGCGCACTGCGCTCCAGAATCTCACACAGGTACAAACGATACCCGTTGTTGAAGAGTTCGCAGGCCGCGGTGCCGGGCCATTTTTCCGTATCCATCCCCCGGCCGGGCGGAACCCAATCGCCGAGAAACTGCCCCTTGCCGAGGGAGTTCTGTCGCAGGATGTCATCGGTGCACTTGCTTTCGAGAAACGCAGCGTAGCGCCGCATCGGCTCGTATGCCCGTTCCAACAGGCGGCGGTCACCATAATAGAGATGCACCTTCCACGGCAGCACGCAACCGAGACCACCCCAGCCCGGACCGCCCCAGGAGTCTATAAAGAAGGGCGCGGTATGGGGAAACTGCCCCGTTGGTTTCTGAGCAGCCATCCAGTCAACGGCCCACTTGCTATAAAAAGCGGCGGCATCCCGGTTCATGATCTGCATTTCTATCGCTGTCTGCCCGTCTCCATACCCCAGCCGTTCCCGGTGCGGACAGTCCACGGTCTGGCCCCCCAGACTCAGACAGCGAAGCGTCCACAGATTGACCTTGTGGATGCGGTTGAACAAATCATTGGAACACGCGAACGATCCAGCCGTTTCAAGGTCTGATTCGACCAGCAACGCCTCGGCGTCACCGGGCGCCGGCTCAGACGCAAGACCCTGGACGATGACGTAGCGGAAGCCGTGGTAGTTGAACTTGGAGCAGAACTGCTCGCTGCTTCTTCCGGCCGAGATGAACTCATCGATTTGGTTGTAGGTCTGGTAGCAGACGGGGCCCTCCGGCGTCTTGACGGTCCACGGTGAACCCGGCTTGATTCTCCCCGCCGGCGTGTTGTCGCCTTCGAGAGTCTGTAACCGCTTGTCGGCATAGCGCAGGGTCAGCCGCTGTCCGGGTTTCATCATTGGCAAGCGCAGCCGCACCCAGCCGGTGAGGTTAACACCGAAATCCAGTTCCCAAGTATCCGGTGCCAAAGCAGTACAAGCCGCCAGGGGAATGACCGCACCGATGCGGTTCGGAGAACACGGCTGGGCCACCACCTCGCCCGGCGGGACCGGCACTTCCCGAACGGGAGTCCACTCGTCCGCGGGGCAATCGGCTTCGCTCCATCCGCGAATCTCGCGCCGGGCGTCGATGCGTTCGCCCCCCATGCCGTTCCACTTCCAATCGCCCAGCCTGCTGTAGCCGCTGGACGCGCACGTCCAGGTGCGGTCGGTCCCGATCACCACCTTCTTGCCGCCGACGGCAATTTCAAGTTGAGCGCGAATTAAGGGTTTGGTGTTCTTCCACCCCTGACTCTGACACCATCCATGGCCCTGCCATAAGCCGACACAGTTGCTGCCGGGCTTAAGGAGAGCACTGATGTCATAGGTCTTGTAGAGCAGGTGTTTCTCGAGGCCAGTCACGGCCGGTGACAGCACATCATCCCCTGCTTTCTGTCCATTCACGTACAGTTCGCAGTACCCCCTCACGTTGACATAAGCCAGCGCCGACTCAGGCGCCGCGTCGAGCGTAAATGTCTGGCGTACATGGGGTGCATCCCGTGACCCGGGGACCGGATAAGGAGGCTCCGGCAGACTGATGGTGTCAAAATCCAGGGCCGATGCCTCGCGACGCTCGCCGTCAATCTCGAATTCGACCCGCAATTCCTTGACATGCCCCCGTGCGGGGTCGCCGCCGAGGAGTTCGGGACGCACCTGAAAATACAAGCGGCCGTCTTTGACCAACCCGGCAACATGCCCGGTCACATCCACCGAAGCCTTGCCGTCCAGCGCGATGTACTTGGCCTTGAGGATCTTTAGCGTGCCGGCCGACAACAGCAGCGGCGGGGTGACTTCAGTGCTGATCCATTTCGCCCGCCAGTCCTCCGGTTTCAACAAGCCCATTGTCCACATGGCCGGGTCGCTCCAGTCCGACCCCTCGCCGTTCCTGTCCCAGACACACACCTTCCAGAAGCACCGGGTCCGGGAGCGCAGCGGCCGGCCGGCATAATCCACATGGATACTCTGATCGGAAACCACCTTGCCGCTGTCCCAGAGATCCGCCTTGCCCTCTTCAAGCTGATCGGGCGACGATGCCACAAGAACTTGATACGCCGTTGGTTTCTGACCTCTCAGTGCAGACCTCAACTGCCAACTGAGCCGAGGGGGAAACACATCAATACCAAGGGGATTGATGCGATACTCGCATTTCAGATTAGCGACCGCCACAGAATGTCTCTTCTTTCCACGTGCTGACGCCGATGCACAGGCCAAGCATAGACATGACACAAGAATGATTGCGACACGCATTACTTAATCTCCTTTCGCGCCGTTGTCCTCAATTCCACGACCTCGCGGAGTGATGGCTTTCCTTTGGATGTTGAGGTCACCAGAACCTGTAAGTGGTTCTTGCCGGGCTTCAAGGCGTCAGTTACATCCAGGGTAAAGGGAGGCATCCACAGGGTGTCGAAGGCTCGGCCGTTGAGTGTGACCTTGGCCATGATGGATACCTTGCCCAAATCTAACGTGATGCGCTGTCCTTGGCCAAATCCAGCGGGCAGTTCGAACGTCGTCGTCTGCAAGATTGAGTATCCTTGCGCGTCTCTAGCGGTTGTCCGCCAGGGACTTTCAATGGCGAAGGCCTGAGGAGTCTGCTCAATGAGCAACATACGTTTGGCGCCATCGCTCATGGTGAGGGTGTAGGTTCCCGGCTTGGCCGTTTCCGCTATAAGCTTGTTGTTTTCATCGTAGAACAGATCGAGGTCGGCAGCAGAGACCGGCCCTGCGGCGGTTTTGACGTCCACCACGGAGGGCTGGGTCGGCTGAGCGCGAAAGATGATAAAGCAGGCGTCCGCACGATCTTCAATATCGATAATAATCCTGGTCCCACCTGTAACACTCTGGTAGCGGGCCATCCTGGTAATCTGACCGGTAACCGGGTTAAACAACTCCGGCGTCTTGCCGGTAACTCGCAAGGTCGCCTCAAACGTGCCGGCCCTCTGGAAGTTTGCCAGGAAGAACATCATGCCGTCATCCAACTGACGCGTCTTCCAGCGGACGGGACAACTGGTGTCGGACACAATAGGCTTGATGCCCGCCTTTTGCAGGGCGGCTGCCGGCACGGGAACCGAGTCGATGACCCTGCCCCCCTGCTTCCTGAGTGCTTCGAGGCGTTTGCGCACATGCGGTCGGATGTATTTCACCTTGGGCATGGCCAGCAGCTTATAACGGGCCGCAATCCGCTTGGGGTCGTGTTCGTCATGGACCACCCATTCGCCGTCGACCACATGCAGTTTCCTGAGAATTGCGTCGGAGCCCATGTAGTCATAGTCGTATCCTGTTGGCACCGGGTTTGCCGGACCGGTCATCTGCGGGGCAAAGTCGCCGATGTAGACGGCCACATCAGCCACCGGATCGCCCTGCTGCAGCATATAGTGGCAACGCTGCAGGTACTTGACCCAGTCACGGGACTGCATAAACCAGGGCGTGTTGCGATGAAAGGCCGTTCCGAACCAGGGATTCTTGCCGGGTGCGCCGTCTTTGGTCTGAAGCGCATAGACATGCAGTACGAAGTGGTTGATGCCCTCGCAGAACAATTCCTCACCGCGGGCCTTGAAGGTGTAGGGGTGGTGCCCGAGATCAAGACTGCTGGTGAAGGCCTCGGCATATACTCTGCGCTTGCCGTAAATATGTCCGGCCGAGCTGGCAGCCCGGCATTCGATGGTACCCAGGTTCTGATTCGACCAGAATTCGCCGCCAATCTCGTCGGAATAGGCACCGTAAACCAGGAATTCGCCCGGGAATCCCCAGTGCCCGTAGTTTTCGCACCAGAGTGTCAGTCCGTGCTCGTGGGCAATGTCCCTCAGTCCGCCGACATAGTTCTCTGCGATCATGTCGGCCACGGTTCGGCGCAGGTCCCAGAGGAACTGATCCGCGGTTTGGGCGCTGTCCACCACCCGGCCGGTCATCACCGGCAGAAGGGAGATGGGATTGTAGCCGTTGCGTTTCTCAAACTCGGCGGCAAAGCCGTCCGTCCAGTTTTGCGCCCCCACCTCATAGCTATCAATCGTGATGCCCTTGAACGCGGCCCTCTCGGCCGGGGTCAGGTCCTTGAGCAGCTTACCGAACATGGCGTTGAAGTGATGTTCGATGTGTGCTTTGTTCATCTTGTCGCACTCCAGCCCGGTGGCCTCCGGGGGAGCGGGACGATTCTGCTTGCCGGTACTCACCATGCCGAAGTAGATGATGGCCCACCGGCCTTCGGGAAGGGTACAACTCAGCACGCCCTCGGTATTGAGCTTGTCTGTCAGATGGATGATATCCTCTCGTTTGACGATCGTCGAGCGGTCATTGGGTTCAACGGTGTCTGGGAACGTGTAGGATTCCCAGGTGGGGCTTGGGGTGGGGTGCATTCTGCCCATCTGTTTTTCGATGACCTGGGCGATCTTGGGCGCGGACGTCAGCACGACCTGACAGTTGGGGCTCGGCACGAGTTCAAACTCCTGTGCGGTAACGTCCGCGAAACTGAACGTCTCGATGGCGTTTGGCAGAAAATCGGTTTGGGGGTTCCTGCCGCCGGTCTGGATGTCGGCGACCAGCTTCCGGCCGCCCCCCTGCAGGGCGTAGAGTTTAGCACTCGCCTCGCCGTGGACCACCAGAGCGCGGGCCGTGAACGGGCTCGTGTGACCGAAATGGAGCACTGTAGCGCCGTTGCCGGCAACAGAAAGACGCCAGGGAAGCATGGTCATGGGCCCCATAGCGCGTGCAGGCAGCCATCCATCCGGTCCATCCGGCTCGTCTTGCCATCCCTTGACCGCACTCGTTCCGGCAAGCCAGGACGTGTCGGTGACGAACGTTCGCACGTTGCCTGTTTTGTCTTTCAGTTCCACCGCAGCGATCACTCCGGCGGGCCCCGCCTCAGTATTGGTTACTGCGATGGCAATTATGTTGGGACCGGGTTTGAGGTATGGTTTGATCGAGGCGCTTTCCCGGGTGTCCCAGGTCTCGTCCTTCAAAACCTCTTTGCCATTGACCGTCAAAACATAGCGGTTGTCCGCAGTAAGGATCACCTTGGCCGAACGCAGCCCGGCGGGATCCGCCTGGACCACACGTCTGAAATACCGTGTCACGGCAGGCGCACCGGCCGCTGCGTTTTCCGCCGGATGCCAGATCCATGACGCTTTCGCAAGCGACAATTCGCTACCTGTCTCAGAGAGCCGCGCCGAGCCGACAATGGACACAGCATCGAGTTGGGGAACCGCCAGAACGGCAATATCCTGAGTCTTGTCGATGCCGGCAGGACGCACTTTCTGGGAAAACACTCCGCCCTGAGCGGGAAACTCATTCCAACTGACCCGGCGCATCGACTGTTCCGGCTTGATCCAGGGACCGCCCGACTGACTCCAGCCCGGAGCGTTGAACGACATCAGCTCAATCGAAAGGCGGTTTGCTTCCTGCAATGCGTGCCGGGTGATAGCATACCACTCCGGTGAGAACATCTTCACTGGACCGCCACCTTCAATATTGCCGATCATGGCGCGCTTGATCCCGACCTTGGCCATAGCCTCAAGATCCTTGGTGACTCCCTCTTCAGTGATGTCGTTATTGAGCCAATACCAGTAACACCAGGGCTTGGTCTCTTCCGACGGATTCCTGAAGCGGTCTTCGAGGTCAGCGGCATCTGCAAACATCGAGAGTACTGTAGCCAGCAGGGTAACCATCAGGAGCTTGTGTTTCATCGTCGTTCTTTCTTCCTAACTTGTGTATTCGTCCAGCAGACGTAAGTATATGTGCTAATTCTCCAGGGACACGCCTGGAGGGATCTGGTGGTCGACGCCGGGAATAAATCTACCTGTCTTTATCAGCGGCAGCAGTCTTTCAAATTCGGTGCGCCTGGCCTCTTCGCCGTCCGGCATAACCATCTTGTTGTAATGCCCGACCATTCGAAGCCCGGGAAACTGTTGCCGTATCGCCATGCCGTCCACACCGGGCCGACGGTTCTTGCCGACCCCTTTCTGCCGGTGATAGGCGTCCACGAAGCATCCGCCAGGCCGGCGTATGACAGATACCTTTAACTCCTTGAGTGCCTTGATGACGTCGGAGCGAAAGCCCTTCTCATCGGCCGGCGGAGAACCGGGTTCGAACACGCCGCCGCAGATCTGGTCATCAAGATGCTCCAGGAATCCCCCACGGGTCATCGGGGCATAAACTTGGCCTGCTGCATTGGTCTCGACGGCAACGGTTGCCTGGTTCGTTGTCGGTTGCTGTGCTGCAATGGCGGGAAAGACGAGCACTGCCATCGGTATGGCGATAACGGACGATACCGTTTTGACAGGGTCTCTTGTAGTCATGATCTGCTGCTCTTCTTGAAAGTTCTGCAGGCCCGTAGCCCTGATATTCCTGGTTGTATGTCATCAGCAAGAATGAGTCAGAGAGGTCTCTGAGTTAGGAGACGGTTTCTGCCCTGTTGGTCATTGTAGTGTTGCATTGCTGTCGTTCAAGGAGCGTTTTGCGTTTTAACGCCGCACGCCCCGCCAGGATGTCTTACCAGCGGCCCATCCGACGCTATTGTTTGTGACTCAGGTGGCCCCCTTTTAGGCGCTTCTTCTGGCCCCCCATTGGGCGCTTTTCACCATGTAGTCTGCCGGTCATCCCGCTCGGCCCAGATGGCGACTTCGTCCCCTGCCCCACGATCGTGACCGAGGAGGAGTTGATTCAATTTCTCCGGATCCCGCAGATCAGCAACGCCACAAATTACAGGCACGTGATCGAGAACCTCAAACGTGCGCACGGCCTGCCTCGCATTTGTCTCTGCGGCAAGACGGTATCGATGAAGCTCACGGACTTCTTCCAGGACCGTCTCATACGCACCAAGGGACAGGTTCGAGCCACTACTCTTGAGGATAGGGCAAAAGCGATGAAAGACTTCATCGAATGCGTGGGCGACATCGACGTGCAAGACGTCCACTACGAACACGGCGAACGATTCATTCAGTACTGTCTAATGCAAAATCTGACGGCGGCTACCACCACGAAGAAGGTCAGACAGCTCACGAGAGGGTTCCAACTTGCTGAGGATCGTGGGCAACTCGATCGGCATCCACTGCGTAAACTCAAGCCGCCCAAGGCTCCGAAGCGGAAGATTCGCGCGTGCACGTGGGAATGGCACATCAAGGACACCGAACGCCGAACCCTGCCGTTGACTGCCGAGGTGGTAAAATTGCTGGTCGAACACCAGATGTCTCAGCCGATGCGTAGAAAATGTGAATAGAAACAAATTGACACCCCGTCTCCGGCGGGGTAGATAGGCCAGAGGTGTCACAGTTTTGATCCGCCAGGCGTTACACGTTCACTCCGCCCTTCACAGTTTGGAATCTCCTCGAGAACCGGCGTGCGGCCGTCTTGCTTCTGTTCTTGCCCTGGTTACGGCAGAGAACAAGGCGCGGGCAAACACCGCCGACGCACCGGCGAGGGTGGCGGTGGCGGCGTAGGGACGGCCAAGGCAATTCGCAGTTCCTTCGATCAGTTCTTGCGGATGTTATACACACAGAGCTTCTCGGCGTGGCGTACGTAGAGCCGACCGCCGCAGACGACCGGATGGGCCCAGTAAAGGCCCTTTCCGCCCCGAGGCAGGCGAAACGAACTGACCTGGCTCCACTTCTCAGGCGTAGCCTTGACAAGTGACATGGTGCCTCGTTCGCCCAGGCAGTAGAGCATACCGTCGGCACAGGTGAGAGAACCCTTGCCGTCAGCCTGCCACCGCTTGGCTCCGTTCTCGAAGTCAAGGCAGAACCAGCCGCGAGCCTCATGGCCGGCACCATAAAGGTGTCCGTCCAGCAGCAGCACGCCACCATGATGATTGTCCAGCAGGTCGCTCTTCCAGACCTCCTCGACGGCAAACTCGCCGCCAGGTTGCCGCTTTGGTCGCAGCGAAATGCTGCCACCACCATATCCACTTGAGGCGTAGACCAATCCATTGCTGACGATAACGTCGGTGGCGTTGTTGCCCCGTGCGTTGCTGAAAGGGTATGTCCAGAGTAGCCGCCCATCGCCTGGGGTAAAGGCGAAGATGCGTTTTGCACTCATGGTAATGATTTGCTCGACTCCGTCGATCTCCGCGACCACCGGTGAGGAATACCCGACGGGGTCCTGAATGTTGGCATTTGTCCATAATGTGCGTCCCGTACGTTTATTCAGTGCGACAATGTAACCGTCGGCGCCGCCGGGACAGCAGAGGACAGAATCGCCGTGAATCAACACGGATTCACTGAGCCCGTACTTCGGCCGCTCCGCCCGAAAGGTCGGCAGCACATCTACATGCCAACGCTCTTGGCCTGTCTGAAGATCAAAGGAGGCCAGGCGGCCCAGCTCAGATAGGTGATAGACCGTGTCGCCGTCAACGGTGGGCGTCCCCCGAGAGCCCGAATACGGCACCGCCCACGGTTGTCTGGCGGTAGCCTCCCATGACTTCCCGTTAACTTTCTGCCACAGTATCTTGCCTGTCATGTCCAGGGCCGTCACGTGTGTCTGCTTGTCGATCATGCCGGTGGTGAAGATGCGGCCTGCTGCTACGGCAACTGAGCTGTATCCATGCCCGATGCCCGATGCGGTCCACAGCAGTTGCGGTCCGTCCTTCGGCCAACTCTGCAAAAGACCTCTTTCGAGTGATATGTTGTTTCGTGTGGGGCCATGGAAACACGGCCACGACGCTTCAGCATCAGCGAGCGATCCAATCGCCGCAGCGAGAAGCAGCGGGAGCGTATATACCCGGTTTTGCATGAACGACTCCTCAAACAAATTCACATCCTGTCGCTGGCGTCGGCATCCGTTATGGAGCGTACGGATGACGCCATCCAGGGCCAGAGTCATAGCTGGGCTCCTAACCAGCGAAGAGTGTCAGTTGTTAGGACGCGTTCACCCCCTCTCTCATCAACCTGCCTGGCTTGAACGCCACCTTGCGTTTGGCCGGCACTTCAACTTTCTCCAGAGTCCTCGGGTTTTGGGCAGTTCTAGCCGGCCTCGTCTTCGTCTCGAAGACGCCAAATTCGCGGAACTCGACCCGGTTGCCTTTGGCAAGCTCGGATATGATCTCGTCGAAGAAGTCCTGTACTACGGTCTTGACCAAGGTTCGTTTGGTACCGGTGGTTTCGACGATGCGGTCGATCAGGTCTTTCTTGGTTGTTGCCATGATGCAGGCCCCTGGCGGCTGTTCAATGCGTTTTGACGCCGGTCATACCCAAGTGTAAGTCTACCGGGAAACGGCGGGACAGGCAAACGGGTAATTGCCACGTGCAGAGATATACCGGACCTCATGGTCCCGGCTCGTCCGTAGCCGACCGTAGGTCCTCAACTCGGACGGCACAACCCTCATAGGTGTTGTCCTTGAGGACGATTCGCTGGGCCTCTGTGCCGATACGAATGCCCGTTTTCTGATTCCCCCCGGCGATACTTTCCAGTCTGGTGTTGCGAATAGTAATGTCTTCGGTCCGGCCTTGGACGTCGATCCCGATTCCCTCTTTCGTGGTACCGTTGTCGCGCAACATACAATTCTCAATCAAGTTGCGGTGCCCGCCCCGAAACGCATTGGTTTCGTTTCGAAAGAGGACACCCACCTGACCGTTTCGTTCAATGATGCAGCTCTTGATGGTGTTGTCTGTATCTCGATGTCCGATGCTGACGCCGTATCGCTTGTTTTCAGAGAACGTACAATTCTCTACCAAGCCGTCAGACACACTCCAGCAGAAGAACAGGCCCAGACTGTTTCCTCGTGCCGTGCACCCGTGGAAGACAGGTCGCTGGGAGCCGCTGCCCGGATGGAATCCGAGATCGGCATTATCAATGGCCTGACAGTCATGGAACTGAATGTCGTCGCAGACCTGGAAGCTGAAGCCGTCGCCGTTGTAGTTTTGGGCCGTGACATTCCTGAAGCGCCATCGGTTGCAGTGCTGGATGAAGAGCGCGCCGGCAAAGTTGCCGTTGATGTGCTCGTTGTTGTCTGCGTTGCCGTCAAGGACCAGGTCTCTCACTTCCACATCGTCGACGCGCTCAGCCGTCAGTATTGGGAATACGGTTGTGGCCGTGGCGTCCTTGTCCGTCCAGAAGTTCTCCTGGGTCAGCCGGTCAAGGAAGATAACGTCTCCACGCACGGCGGTGATGGTGGCGCGCAAGACGTCGTACTGCCAGTCCCCCGGTCCTGTCTTTGTACGGAGCATGATTCCTCCCCCAGGCGCAAACCCGGTAGCATCTTCTACCTGAACGCCGTACTCAAACCAGTCCGAATCCCTGGCGAGCGGCGTTACAACGCTGGCCGTCTTCTTCAGGACGGTTTGCTCTCCCGAGCCTTGGAGGGTGATGTGGGAGCGCAGGTAGATGGCATTATGCAGATCGTAGACACCTGGCAGAATGCAGAGAGTGCCGCCGCCCAATCGGTGCAAGTACTCGATGCCGGCCTGGATGATTTTGTCGTCGCGCCCTCGCAGGTCACCTTCGGATTGACCGACGGTTAGGATCAGGTCCTGCCGTTGGCGAAGCGGACGATTGGCTGCTGTACGTGCGTGACTGGCTGGGTTGTGTTGGTCCTGTGTGTTCTCAGCGGCACGTACACTGACTACAGCGCAGAAGGCCGTGATTAGAACACGCTGTATTATGACAGAGCTCCCTGGAAGTTTCTTATCGTCTTGGCACATTTTGTTACCCTTCACGAAATTGGGATTAGAATGTACTTATGGGTTCGAGACATTGTACCGCGAGGCATCTGTCAAGCCCAACCATTGTAAGGGCCTACAGTGCGGAGGCATTCTCGCAGGGAATCGTCCGTCGCGGCTGCGGAGGTGGTGGACATGGGAAAAGATGGCGTTGAATGGCTCCCAGTTGTTGAACTCGATGGCATCGAGTTTGTGGTAGACTTTGCGAAGAGGGCATTTTGCCCGCACGGTGATCCGAACAACAGTGTCTCCTTTCATTCAGAGCAGGGACGCGTAATGGTCCAGGCGATGGTCGGCGCCGCGTGGCGCGTGTCTACACCGCGAGAGGTATGGGAAAAGGCAGGTCAGATGTGAAACTCGGATATCTTAGAATCCAGATCACGACGATGACCGGGCCACTGTCACAACTCAGCCTATGGCTGTGTGCTTATGTCATCAAGGGTTAAGGCTGGAATCGGAAGTGCCAATAAGGTGTAAAGCAATCCCACCACAGGCCACACCAGTATTCTGAATCCTCCAAACAACAGGAAGGCAATGAGAATGAACAATCCGTACTGTGAGAATTTTCTGTACGCGTTGATGGCCTGCTCTGATCTAAGTTGTGCGTAGACCATCCGAGATCCGTCCAGAGGCGGCACGGGGATGAGATTGAAAACCGCGAGAATAAGGTTGAACAGAATCGCCAACAGGACGAAGTTGCCGAGGGCGGGAACCGCTGTAAGATGGAAAAGATGGAAGGCCGCTGCAAGTCCCGCAGCCATCAGCAGATTCGCAGCCGGCCCGGCCAGAGCCACCCGGAACATCTGGCCCCTGGTCAGGACGGCGAAATTCACAGGCACGGGCTTGGCCCACCCGAAATGGGCAATCAACGGCAGGATGATGGTCCCGAACAGGCTTATGTGGGCAATCGGATTCAGTGTCATCCGCCCCATTCTGGCGGCCGTGTCGTCGCCGTATCGGTAGGCCATCCATGCGTGGGCATACTCGTGAACACTTAGCGAAACAAGGAAGATAGCGATCGTGGAGAGGTATGTCAGCGGTTCACCTGATAGCATTGCAAATCCTCAGAGTGGTTCTGGGCGATCCTGGGCCAAGGAGGCCGTTTCAAGGCGCCATTTTAAACCTTTTCACCTTCAAAGCAAATCACGAGTTCCGCAGCTTGTGTTGTTGACACATAGTAGGCAGGGAGGTGTGAGGGAATCGCGGTGGGGCGAAGACGCCGTACCCATCTGCCGTACAGCTACCCCGGATGCCCTGGCCAGTTCTTGATGATTTGGATAATCTCGCGCACATAGGCACACTCGCATTTTGCTGGACAGAGGCGCAGTTCGTCCTCTCGAAGGCAGTAACCCGGACAATCTTCGCCTCCTGTCAAGCGCTCCTCGAAAATCGGCCCCTTGTACAGGTTCTGGAATTGTCCCGCCGGGACCGCCATGGATGTCCCGCAGGAGCGGTTGAACAGAAACAAGCCTGCCACCAGATCGGAGAAATTGACTTGATAACCGGCCAGATTAACGCGGAGCTCCGAGATAAATTCCTCCTGAGTAGGCCCCGCGCTGGCAGGGGGCCGCGGGTAAGGCTGGAGTTCGGACTGATCAATTCGGAGGGCGGTGGAGGAGCCGTGGACAAGAAGTCGCCAAAACGGTTTGCATCGCTGCGGCATGTTTGATAAAGTTCCATGCGCAGTATTTGTACGCAGCATTTTCTATCAGGCTACTCTGAAAAATGGGAGATCCCATGCCGAGGCGACAATCCAATAGGCAACGAATTGAACGGATGGCTGAGGAAGCTTCTATGAAGGCCAAGGAAAAGAAAGCGAAGATATCTTCGCGAAAGGCGCCCGCCTCCAAAAGAGCCGCGCCAAAACAGCAGCGTATGAAATTCATTTGGCAAGTCGCCGACGAGAACTCCAAGGCGATTGCAGACTTCCCGTACCGGGAAAAAGACGCGGCGGAGGCAAGAGCAGCCGAGCTTTCTGAGACGACGGGGAAGGCGCATTTTGTAAACCGCGTCAGAGTGCCGATGGAAGACGATGAGTAGACGGCGAGGGCAAAACGGGCCACATCCGTCTTCTTCGTTGCAACCGACCGGTATACCTCGCGCGTGGAGGCGTCGGTCGGTGCCGAGTTCCGACAAGAAAGTATTGCTATCCTCCGGTCTCCTTGCGGCCATTACGCTCAGCCAACAACTGATCGACCATTGGCCGTGAATAACGAATTGCTCGATAAAGCGCTACGCGTCGACCGTTCTTGTATCGGTCTGGATTCAGAAACTCCCAGACGATGTGCCCGGCGGAGGTGACTTCAAGGAGTCGCCCGGAATCGGATTCAGCGATGAAGGTATTCCCATTGGGCAGTCGCTGATTCGACCCGCGAGACGGTGAGTAAAAGCTTTCGGGTGGATCTGCCGTGTATTCCCAGACGATTTTGCTTGTGATGGGGTGTGCCTGCCGAAAGTTCCGTCCTTGTTGATTTCTAAGGACTTACGTACAATTGCCGGCTCCGATGAAACTATGACAAGCGACACTGGAGTCAAGGTGGGCCGCCCGACATGAACATTATCAGAGCGTTCTTTCTCGTGCTTCGTAATCT
>Ga0272442_10008203_pt1 | contig 13319 bp, 8 predicted proteins | sample SSMForm2O_FD_200262 | JGI IMG/M metagenome (GOLD analysis project Ga0272442, IMG submission 200262) | Marine sediment archaeal communities from Little Sippewissett salt marsh, Falmouth, MA, United States - SSM-Form-2O | ecosystem: Environmental > Aquatic > Marine > Wetlands > Sediment ...
AATCAAAAAAAGGTTACTTGAGAAATTCCAATATAGTGGAAAAATTGTGGTAATTGGAAACGCCATTCTTCCATTTAAAACAAATTCTTTGATGACTAACGATATCCCAAGAATTATCAGTGATAGTAGTGATAAGTTTAAGATCTTTTATTTAACAAGATATTATCCACATAAAGGTTTAGAATTTTTGGTTGATATGGTGGATCTTCATCGTAATGAATTTGATGATATTGTTGTTATAATAACTATCGAAAGTAAACAGGGAAAGGGAGCAGCTAACCTGCTTAGAGAAATTAAGAAGAAAAGGCTGGATAAAATTATTCTTAACGCAGGCCCATTATGCAGAGAGGAATTGCCATTATATTATAATAACTGTGATTGTCTTTTTATGCCAACTCGTTTTGAATCTTTTAGCAGCACATATTTAGAGGCGATGTACTTCGATATGCCAATATTGACTAGTAACTTAGATTTTGCTCATGAAATTTGTGGTGATGCTGCATTATATTTTAATCCATGGGATATTTCAAGCGCAAAAGATGCGATTATTAAAATAAAAAATGATTCTCAATTACGGAACTTTTTAGTTATAAAAGGCAAAAGACACTTGTCGAATATTGCGAAAAGATCATGGGATGAAATTGCCTGTGATATGGTTAATAAATTAGAATCGCTGGGTGGCAGGTGATTTATAATCACTGGATGCATATTATTTGAATTTTGCGGTTTAATTCTTTGTAATATTGATTTTTTTATAAAAGATGGTTAAAAAATGAATGAAATTTGTTTATTAAAAAATGATAAATATCAGAATTATAATGATTGTAAAAGATTTATTAACAAAGTAATGCAAATTGTGAAGAATAATGACTACTCGTGTTATCATGATTTATCTAATCAAATGATAGTTATCAAACCCAACTGGATACAGGAATCCCACGAAGAAAACAAAGAGATATGGGAACCTGTTATTACTCACCCAGTACTTGTTATTTCAGTTATCGAATGTCTTGCTGAATTGATGAATGGAAAAGGCACAATTACCATATGTGATGCACCGCATACATATGCGAATTTTGAAGCAATTCTTGCTCGCGGTGGATTTAAAAATGAATTTGAACAATTACGCAGCAAATGGCCGGACATGAATTTTGAATTGATAGATCTTCGAAAGGAAGTCTGGATCAGGAAAGAGAAAGTCATTGTAAAAAGAATTAAAAAACATGGTGATAAACGAGGCAACATTGTTTTTAACCTGAGAAACGAAAGTCTTTTTTACAAGTATCCGGGAGAAGGCAGATACTATGGTGCTGATTATAATACCAGAAACGTGAACAATCACCATCATGATGATACACATGAATATCTCATATCCGCAACACCCATTCAGTGTGATCTTTTTATCAATTTGCCCAAATTAAAAACACATAAAAAAACGGGCATTACATGCAGTCTTAAAAATTTGGTGGGGATCAATGCCGATAAAAACTGGCTGCCCCACTATACCGAAGGATCTCCTGAATTCGGTGGTGATGAGTTTCCTGAAAACGCTGTTCGGTCGAAGCTTGAATCATCATTAAAAAAATATTTCAGGAAAAATATATATCAAATACCAGGCATAGGGCCATTTTTATATCGAAAAGCCAGAAGTATGGGTATTGGTTTTTTTGGTAATTCGGATGAGACGATTCGGAATGGTAACTGGAACGGTAATGATACATGCTGGCGCATGGTCCTGGATTTAAATCGTATTATTCTTTACGGGAATCCGGATGGCAGCATGAGAGACAGTATCCATCCGAAAAAGTATCTCACTATTGTGGATGGTATTGTAGGGGGAGAAGGAAATGGTCCTCTTTGCCCGGATTCTGTGCAATCGAATTTTCTTCTTGCTGGTACCAATCCGGCTGAAGTAGATGCTGTTGCGTGTTGTTTGATGGGCCTGCAGCCTGATAAAATTCCTGTTGTCCGGGAGGCTTTCAAGACACATAAGTGGCCCATTACAAATACATCAATTGATGCGATTAATGTATATGACGAACGGGAGAAGAAGATTATAAATATTCATGAAATAAAACCGGCTGTCAAAGGCGGTTTTAAACCTCATTACGGATGGAAGAATATTGTTGAAGAAAATGTTTAATGAATATTAATTCATTATATGACAAATCTCCCGTATTTATACAGAATATAGCAGTAAATGCTGCCGGCCTGCAATTTCAAAGACAGAGACATGATAAACATTTTTACCAATTTCTTGATCAATTTAATAAGAGACAATATGAAAATCATCAGAATATATTAAAATTCAGAAATAATGAAATGAACCAATTTTTCGATTTTAATTTTTCGTATAATGATTTTTACAAACGTCACAAGGGCATGTTATCAGGGAAAACAGACGACTTTAATAAGATAATGGCTGATTTGCCGATTATTGGAAAACAGGATATTATAAACAGTTCATACTTCCCGAATTCTGATCGTGTTGTCCGGGGAAAAAAGGTGAAGCATCATACCAGTGGGAGTACAGGTGAAGGATTTCAGTTTTATACATCCCAAAGTGCCATACAGAAACAATGGGCTGTCTGGTGGCGATACCGCATGTGGCATGGAATTCAGATAGATACATGGTGCGGTTACTTTGGCGGCCGAACAGTGGTTTCTGTTCGTCAAAAAAAGCCACCTTTTTGGCGAATCAATATACCGGGCAGACAAATATTATTCAGCGGGTATCACATGAGTCCTGAAAACCTGAAATATTACATTCAGGAATTGAACAAGCGTCAGCTGCCCTGGATCCATGGTTATCCCTCGTTGATTACTTTGCTGGGTAATTACATTCTCGAAATGGGAATCAGATTGAACTATAATATCAGATGGATAACAACCGGAGCGGAAAATTTGCTCTCTTCTCAGATAAATGTCATACAAAAGGCTTTTGGAGTGATTCCCCGGCAGCATTATGGACTTGCTGAAGCTGTGGCCAATTTTTCTGAATGCCCCAGCGGAAAATTGCATGTTGATGAGGATTTCGCATATGTCGAGTTTGTTCCCAATACCAACGGACAAGGATATAAGGTGATCGGGACGAATTTTACGAATTATTTCACACCGATGATCCGGTATGATACCGGTGATATTGTTGAAATTGACAGGAATGGTTGTGATTGTGGAAGACCGGGGCGTATTGTCAAATCTATTGATGGACGGAAAGAAGATTATGTAATATTAAAAGATGGCACAAGGTTGGGTCGTTTGGATCATATTTTTAAGGATTTGAATCACATACGCGAAGCACAAATACATCAAAAAGAACGAGGAACCATCATTCTGAGGGTTGTCCCGAGTGACAGTTATTCTTCTCCGGATGAAGACAGGCTATTGAAAGAAGCACAATATCGTATCGGTAAAAATGCAGATATAAGCATTGAATACGTTGACGCGATTGAGCGCACAAAATCGGGCAAGCTACGATTGGTTATTAATGATTTAAATGAAGGCAAAATAAACTGCCCATGAAACAAATCCTTCAAAACATCAAGACAGGCCGGACCGAAGTGGCGGATGTGCCGGCGCCGGCGGTGACGCCGGGGAATCTTCTCATCAAAACGTCCTGTTCACTGATCTCCGCGGGTACGGAACGCATGCTGGTGGATTTCGGCCGGAGCGGATGGATTAAAAAAGCCCGGTCCCAGCCGGACAGGGTGCGGCAGGTCATGGAAAAAATGCGGACGGACGGTATCCGGGCGACAGTGGAAACCGTCCGGACAAAACTGGATCAGCCCCTGCCGCTGGGATACAGCAACGCGGGCGTGGTCATTGAAACCGGCCCCGAAGTCACGGGATTCAAAGCCGGTGACCGGGTCGTGTCCAACGGTCCCCACGCGGAAATTGTGTCCGTTCCCAGGAATCTCTGTGCGAAAATCCCGGACAGCGTGGCGGATGAGGCGGCTGTGTTCACCGTTTTGGGTGCGATCGGTCTCCAGGGCATCCGGCTGGCAGGGCCGGATCTGGGGGAATCCGTGTGCGTGATGGGTCTCGGTCTGGTGGGATTGATCACAGTGCAGCTGCTTTGTGCCGGGGGATGCCGGGTCATCGGATTTGATTTTGATGAGAACAAGGTGAAGCTGGCCGGACAGTCCGGGGCCGAGGCCTTTTGCCTCTCGAAAAATACAGACCCGGTCCGGACAGCAATGAACTTTTCAGGCGGACGGGGTGTGGATGCGGTGCTGATCACGGCAGCCACATCCAGCAGTGAACCGGTGCATCAGGCCGCGCAGATGAGCCGCAAGCGCGGGCGCATTGTTCTGGTGGGAGTCACCGGTCTGGAACTTTCACGGGCCGATTTTTATGAAAAGGAACTCTCATTTCAGGTATCCTGTTCCTACGGACCCGGCCGGTATGATACTGCCTATGAACAAAAAGGACAGGATTATCCGCACGGTTTTGTGCGGTGGACGGCGCAGCGGAATTTCGAGGCCGTGCTGGATCTGATGGCCCGTGGCAGAATCGATACAGGGCCGCTGATCACAGACCGGTTTTCCCTGGAATCCGCAGGCAACGCCTATGCCGTGCTGGTCAGGGACCGGTCCCGTCTCGGCATGCTGCTGACATACCCCGGTACAGCGGATACGAAACCGGTCGGGAAGAAGAAAGCCGGACCAGAAAAGAAGACCGAATCCGCGGTTCGCGCCGGCATGATCGGCGCCGGCAGTTTTGCATCCGCCGTACTCATTCCGGCATTGGAAAAAACCGGGGCGCGTCTGGTATCCATTGCCAGTATAGACGGTACAGGAGCGGCCGTATCAGGAAGGAAATTCGGATTTGAACAGTTTGTGTCAAATCCCAATCTGATTTTTGAAAACCGTGATATCAACACCGTGTTCATTGCCACGCCGCATAATACGCATGCGAGCCTTGTCACGGCCGCACTCAGCGCCGGCAAGCATGTGTTTGTTGAAAAACCCCTGGCCATGAATGAAGAGGAGCTGGCCGCCATTCAAAAAGTCTTTGAAAAAGCGGGGCGCCATCTCATGGTGGGATTCAACCGGCGTTTTTCGCCCTTTGCAGCCAGGATGAAACATCTGCTGGCCGACAGAACCGAACCGATTGCGGCGGTTTACACAGTCAATGCGGGTTTTGTGCCGCCGGATCACTGGACCAGGGACCCGGAAACAGGCGGCGGGCGGATTATCGGGGAGGCATGCCACTTCATCGATTTTATTCTCTTTCTGACGGGACGGCGTATCAGTGATGTGCAGGCCATGGCCATGGGCGGGAATGATGCGGCGGATGACACCGTCACCATCACCCTGCGGTTTGAAGACGGAAGCACAGGCACGGTGCATTATTTTACCAACGGAAACAGACAGGTGCCGAAGGAAAATATTCAGGTGTTTTCGGAAGGTCGCGTGCTTGTGCTGGACAATTTCCGGACCCTCCGGGCATATGGTTTCGGCCGGTTCAAAAAAATGAAAACGCCGGGGCAGGAAAAAGGCCACAGAGAGGAGATCGATGCTTTTGTCAGAACGGTTACCGCTGGCGGGGATCCGCTGATGTCCTGGGAGGATATGGCGGATGTGACCCGGGCGGCATTCAGGGCCGCCGCATGCACGCAGGGCAAATAACGGGACGTTCAGGCAGTCCGGTATCGGCATGAGAAATCGATTCCATTATTTAAGGCGGGTCTTTTCATCCTATCTCTTCACAAAAACCAATCCACTTTCCTTCTGGCACGGAGAACCGGAGGTGAATTCCCGCGCTGTGTATGATCGCATCGGGCCGTATTATATGCGGTTTGATTATAAGGCGGATTACAAAGGCCTGATGGATAACAGGGGCGTGCCCATGCTGCATTATCATGGACGCATCGGTCCGCAGTACAATCCGATTGCCGTGGCCCAGTACGGGCTGGCGCATTATAACCGGTGGATATCGGAGGATCAGCCGGCGTCCAGGGATATTTTTCTCCGGCAGGCGGAATGGCTGACCGACACCCTGTCGCCGAATGATCACGGCATGCCGGTATGGCGGCATCATTTTGATTTTGATTATTTTCAAACGCTGAAATCCGGATGGTATTCCGGACTGGCCCAGGGCCAGGGATTGTCCATGCTGCTGCGCGCGCACAGGGTGACGGGAAAACGCCGGTACAGGAAAGCAGCGGATGACGTGTTCATGACCATGAAAACAGGCATCGGCGACGGCGGTGTCCTGTATCAGGACGCAGAAGGGTTCTTATGGATTGAAGAGTATCTGGTCGATCCGCCCACGCATATCCTGAACGGCTTTATCTGGGCCCTGTGGGGCGTGTATGACTACTGGCTGTACACAAATGACGCCGGAGCCAAAACCCTTTTTGATGCGTGCATCCGGACGATATCATCCAGCCTGCATCGCTATGACACCGGATACTGGTCTCTGTACGAACTTTCGCCGCTGCCTTTGAAAATGATGGCCAGCCCTTTTTATCACCGGCTCCATATCGTACAGCTTGATATTCTGTATCGCATGACCGGACTGCCGGTGTTTCAGAAAACAGCGAACAGATGGGCGCTTTACAGTCAGAAAAAATGGAACAGGACCAGGAGCCTGGCCGAGAAGGCCATTTTCAAATTGATTTATTATTGACAATATCCACAATGGTTGTATCAAGCAGAGATGATGACCGGCTGAAATGAATATTCTGTTTGTCTCACAATATTTTCCTCCGGAAATGGGCGCCCCGGCAGCCCGGATGGTTGAATTTTCCAGGCGCTGGGCCGGGGCCGGCCACAGTGTCTCGGTGCTGACCGCTTTTCCGCATCATCCTGTGGGGAAGCTGTATCCGGGCCACCGGATTCGGTTCTTTCACAGAAGCCGGTACGGGCGGATCCGGTTGTTCCGGAGCTGGATTTATATTACCGCCAACAAGGGGATTGTCAGACGCAGTTTCAGCTATCTGTCCTTCGCTGTATGTGCGGTCATTAACAGCAGACGCCTGCCCCGGCAAGATGTGCTCATTGCCACATCTCCCCAGTTCCTCTGTGCCCTGGCAGGATTTGTCATCAGCAAACTGAAAAAAATGCCCTTTATCCTGGAAATCAGAGACTTATGGCCTGATTCCATTGTGGCTGTCGGTGCCATGCAGGATGGTCTGATCATTGCAATATTAAAAAAAATTGAGCGCTTTCTGTACAAAAAAGCGGATAAAATTGTTGTTGTAACAGAAAGTTTTCGGGATTATATTATTGCCCGTGGGATTTCCGAGGCCAAAATTGTCCATGTTCCCAACGGCATTGACAGTAAAGCCTGCAGGGAATATGTATTCCGCACCGAAATACCGTCTCAATCGGGTATGGCCAGAAAACTGACAGTGGCTTATATCGGTACAATGGGCATGGCGCATGGCCTCGAAACTGTACTGGAAGCGGCTATTATATTAAAAGATGTCCTGTTTCTGTTAATCGGTGAAGGTGCCGAAAAAGACAAGTTGATGAAACTGGCCGAGAGAAATAATTTGCGCAATGTGATATTCATCGGCAGGCAGCCGAGAGAACAGATTCCCGGCTGGATCAGAAAAACCGATGCATGCATCGTGCATTTAAAAAACACGCCGCTCTTTGATACTGTCATACCTTCCAAGATATTTGAAATTATGGGATGCGGCCGGCCGCTTCTTCTGGGGACAAAGGGGGAATCACGCAGGCTCGTGGAAAAAGCGAAAGCGGGATTCTTTTTTGAACCGGAAGACCGGGATGGTCTGGTATCCGCGATACGCCGGCTGATACAAAATCCGCAGTCCGGAAGGAAAATGGGCGCCAGCGGACGGCGTTTTGTGCAGAAACATTATGATCTGGATCATCTTGCAGAACATTATTTGAACTCAGCAATTCGACCTGTCTTAGGGGTGAGTCATGGTTGATTATTTCTTTTTGGTGTTTTTTGGGGCGCTTCTGTTTTCACTGATCCTGACACCACTTGTCCGTGACTGGGCGGTGCGCATGGGAATCGTGGACCGGGGCCTGGAGAAGCGCAAAATTCACAGGCAGCCCACACCGCGCATCGGTGGTGTGGCCATTTTCGGCGCTTTTATCACGGCCACGGGAATATTGTACATTCTGGCCATGATGAAGGTGGTCACACTGGACATCCGGTACGCAAAAGAGGTGCGGCTTTTAATGATCGGGGCATGCGTTTTCGCTCTCGGTCTTCTGGATGACCGTTACAATCTGCATCCGCGGTTCAAACTTCTGTTTCAAATTCTGTGCGGCCTGCTTGCCTATTCCGCGGGATTTTCCATCCGCATGATCTCCATGCCCTTTATGGACAATCCCATCGGACTCGGCATTTTCAGCCTGCCTCTCACCGTACTCTGGTTTGTGGCCATTACCAATGCATTCAATCTGATTGACGGACTGGACGGACTTTCCGCGGGACTGGGGATTATTGCCGGTACGGTCATGTTCTTTGTTTCCATTGCCACGGATCACATGATGGAGGCGCTGATCAGCGCCGCCCTGGTAGGCAGCCTGCTGGGATTTCTCCGGTACAATTTTCATCCGGCCACTATTTTTATGGGTGATGGCGGCAGTCTGTTTATTGGATTTATTCTGGCGGGGCTGGCCATTACCGGCTCTCAAAAAAGCTCCACAGCCATTGTTATATTTATTCCCTTCCTGATATTTGCCGTTCCCATCGCGGATACCGTGGTTTCCTTTCTCCGCAGGCTCATTTCAGGAAAACCGGTATTTGGAGCCGACCGCGAACATATTCACCACAAGCTTCTTGATCTGGGTATGAAGCAGCAGCAGATCGTTATCCTGCTGTACGGCATTGCCGCTTTTTTTGGATTTTATTCATTGATATTTTTTAATCCGGGCAGCCGTTTTATCGGTTATTCCCTGCTGGTTATTTTCATCTTCCTGGTTCTTGCCATTCAAAAGATCGGATATGACGAGTTCCGTGAGCTGTTTAAATATGTGATGCTGGGCCTCCGGATTCAGGGACGTCAATTATCCAGCCAGATACAGGTAAAAAAACTGTTTTCCTATTTTCAAAACAACGGCCGGATTACAGTGCGGCAGTTTTTCAGCGAATTTACCGAAGTGGTTGATCAGATCGGATTTGATTATGCAAAGCTCACGGTTCACTCCATCGCAGGTACGGGAAAGCGTCCCGTGGAGCTGGTCTGGAAACGGGAAGCATTTTCACAGGACAGGTATGCCTGGCAGGTTACCATGCCGTTGTGTCACAAGAGCCGGCATTTTGCCTCATTGACATTGGCGAAAATGAGAAGTGATGAATTGCTTGCCAGCCGGCTGTCCCTGATTGTTCAGGAGATTCCGGCCTATCTGGAGAATGTTCTGATAAAAAAATGTATTGAAATGCAGGAGGAACAGAGCAAGGTTGAAGAACTGGTTCATCCCTAGAACCGCCGCTGTATGCATCGTTTTTCTGCTGCAGGCATCCGCCGTATTTGCCGGGGGGTATCATTTCCGTTATGATTCCTGGGCCAATCATGCCATCCGCTATTTGAATCTGCTTCATTATCAGGACAACCTGTTCTGGAATGAAATGCCCTACAGCCGGGCTGATATGAACACGCTGCTGCATAAAACCTTTGACAGCGGCGGCATGCAGGCCTTTTTCAGAAGACGACTGGCCGAAGAAATCAGCTTTGGTTTGAATCAGCGAAGCGCCACGGGGCGCGGGCTTGAACTGGAACTGGCCAACCTGTTTACATTCCATCAGGATATCGATGAAAAAAAGACAGCTCGCTGGCGTACGGATATACGGGCCTATGCGGAAGTGGAAAGCAATCTGTCATTGTATCTGGATTTTGAAATCGACACGGACGGGCTGTATGACAGCGATTATCACAGCCGAAAGAAATGGCATGAGATTACCGGGGATATGAAAGCGGCATATTTTCTGTACAGCCGGGAGCACTGGTCGCTGCTGGCAGGCAGGGAGTATGTTCACTGGGGACCGGGATACACCGGCTCACTGCTGACTTCAGGACTGGCACCCTCTCTGGATATGATTCAATTAACGGCGAACATATGGAAATTCCGTTTTCAGGGATTCAGCGCCATGTTGAATCAAAGCCGTCCGGAAGAGGACAGGGATCATGTCAACCGGTATTTATCCGGTCACAGACTCAGTATCCGCCTGCCGCGCGTGGAAATGGGCATCCATGAAACGGTGGTTTACGGCGGTCCCGGCGCTGTCTGGATGGCGGCCTATACCAATCCGCTGATGCCTTATTATTTTACTGATTTTATGTTCCAGGAAAATGATTCCCACGCCAACGTTTCCCTGGCCATGGATGCAGGCGTGTACTGGCCCGAGACCATGCGCTGGTACGGTCAGTTCATGGTGGATGAGTATTATTATGATGAAGACCGGGGAAAATATCCGGATCAGACAGCCTTGCTGGCCGGAATGGACTGGGCCAGGGCACTGGCGTGGGACCGATTGTGGATCAATGCGGAATACATTCGTGTCAGCCGCTGGGTGTATAATTATACTGTTCCCTGGTACTGGAACAGGCTGTATTATTATAACAGCCTGTTGGGGCATCCCCTGGGGCCGGATGCGGACTGGATCCATCTTCAGCAGGAACTGGCTGTCGGCAGGGATGTGGTGATTCGTCTCTCTCAGGATTTTATCCGGCACGGTGAAACAACGAATGATACGCCACTAAATACTCAGGACCTCGAAGTGCATCCGCCCTTTCCGTACGGCATCGTCGAAAAAACTCTGGGAATCAATGCCGAACTGGAATTTTTCCCCTCTGAAAATATCCGGTTCACCGGTCAGGTGAAGTATGCCAGAACGGAGAATACCGGTCACCAGCCGGATGATATCAGCGAAGGATTTTCTTTTTATGTGTCGCTGAATTACCGCTACCGGCACTTTTTTGGTATAGAGCCGTAACGGTTCGCCATTATATATCGATTGAAAATGCCGGTATGCACCCGCATGCCGGATTCCCCTGTTGTGCAATAACAGCTGATTTTTTGCCCGAATGGAAGTGAAACCAACTCCAAAAAATAATCGCGGACCGAAACAGTATGTCGAGGTCCGCTGGGAAGACACCCGCTTTGGCCATCGTTTTATCAAGAAGTGGCTTTTCTGGATTGGTGCATTTGTTCTGGTTCTTGCCATTGTCAGCAGGATGCCGAATCTTTTTTCTACCGTATTTCGTATGGAGTCCAGAATATCCGAAACAGCCGGTGGTTTTGTCAACATCCTTTTTTTGTTAATATTCATCGTTATATGGATCAAAATTCTGCATCTAGGTTTTAACGGACGCATGCTGCAGGCGGCATGTCTTTTTATCGCTGTCTTTCCCATATCCAGCCGGGTGATGACTGCCAGGGCAATGACTCTCTTTGTGGATCAGTATACCAATCAGCAGGTGCAGATATCCATAACGACCCTGACAGTGCTGCTTCTGTTTTTCTTTCATGAGTCGAGGAAGCGGAAGAATCACAGCCCTTCAGTCAAACGAAATCCCGTTTACCATCTGATTCTTTTTTACTGGGCGATTGTATTTCTGGTTCAAATGATTCACCATTCCCCTGTCGCGGCGTTCAATCTGGCTTTTGTTTATATTTTGCAGCCGTTTATGTTTCTCGTATTGCTCGTGGATTCCATTGAGAAAAAATACGACCTGTATCTTTTTGAATGCGCGTTTGTGGTCAGTGTCATATTGACCATTATGGTCCGTTTTTCACAGGACATTTCCCTGTCGTCCATTTCCGCAAGGGCGGCAAAAACATCAGGCGCGTACGGCCAGTTCATTCCCTATGCGGAAATACTGGCATTCATGCTCCCTGTGATGATTGCTTTATGGGTGGTTTATCGTGATGATCTGCCCAGACGCAGAATTCTGATTTTTAGCATTATTCTGGTCGTGGTGGAATTGATCGGCACGGGAACCAGAGGAGCATTGTTTTCACTGGCAGCGCTCAGCCTGTTTTTTCTTGATCGCAGGACAAGAAAGCCGTTTCTGTTTATATGTTTTTTAAGCGGTCTTCTTTTTCTTCTGGCGTGGCCCTTTTTCGGTGCGATGTATCTGAACCGGGCCATATATCTTGATTCGCGAATATATGAGATAGACAGTGTTGCCGTTCGTTTGATGATCGATTCCGACGCCATGATCAAGGCGATTCAGAATCCGGTTTTTGGTTATGGCATTGGTTATAACTTTACATACAATGTGTCTGAAGTGCATGGGCGCGTGCATAATACTTTTGTCTCTCTGGCCATCATGGCAGGAATCCCGGCTCTGACGGTCTTTATTCTCATTGTCTGGCGCGCCCTTCTGAATACATTTTACAGAATACGGCATGCTTCGACTCCGAATGAGCGTATTCTGGCCATTGGCGTCACAGCCGGTATTTTTTCGTTTCTCATCAGTGGTATGACCAGCGGCGGCGAGCTTTTTTGGGGGAACAATCATGAATGGAAAATGATGCTTTTCGGTCTCATTGCCCTCAGTGTGATCGTCAGGGAAAAAGAATTGAAATGATAAAGATCGTGTGATGAAAAAACTCGTCCAGGCAACAGCAGCCATCGGAACCACAGAAGCCATACTTGTCGGCGTTACACTGCTGAGGAACAAGTTTCTGGCCATTACGATCGGGCCGGAAGGATTCGGTATTTATGGTTTGCTGAATGCTTTTTTTCTGCTGATGGCTGTTTTTTCCAGCACATGGCTGGCAACCGGAACGACAAAATATATCGCCGAGTACAATGCATCCGGCGACCGCAAGGGACTAAATCAGGTGTTTACTTTGTCCCTGACAGCCTGTCTGATGCTTTCCATGATCATGGTTGTCATCCTGCTGGTTCTGAGGCCCTGGTTTCAGCATATCTTTCTGGCACCGGAAGTGGAACCACTGTTTTATATCCTCTTCACAGTGACATTCACCGGCATGGGTATGCGGCCGCTGCTTCTGGCCATGATGCAGGGCCTGAAGCTGATTCGTCAGGTGGTTTTGCTGAGATGGATTATTGCCGTTTCCGAATTTGTCCTGGTTGTCATCTGTACCTGGCTGTTCGGCCTGACCGGATTTTTCATCAGTCTGTGTATTTCCCATTACCTGGCCTGTGGACTGATGCTGCGATCCGTCTGTGCAAAGGCCGGTCTTCGACTGCAGCGTCTGGACTGGTCAGATCACGGAATTCGGCTTTTCCTGATTTTTGGCGCAGTGAATCTCTTTTTATCATTTGTGAATCTGGGCAGCCAGTATTTGCAGAAGGCCATTGTGAACCGGAGTCTGGATATCGCATCCGTCGGATATTTTCAGGCCGGACTGGCTGTC
>Ga0272442_10008204_pt1 | contig 13318 bp, 8 predicted proteins | sample SSMForm2O_FD_200262 | JGI IMG/M metagenome (GOLD analysis project Ga0272442, IMG submission 200262) | Marine sediment archaeal communities from Little Sippewissett salt marsh, Falmouth, MA, United States - SSM-Form-2O | ecosystem: Environmental > Aquatic > Marine > Wetlands > Sediment ...
CCACGGCCTTCGATACCCACAAACACATATTCGAACGCTGCCAAGAACTGCTGGGTGGCCTCCCCGGCGGGCTGGTCTTGTGTTTCGGCTACATGACCGAACAAGCCCGTGCCCAAGCCGATTCCACCTTGGCACAGCGCACCATCGACACCAATTTCACCGGGGCAGTCTCGATACTCGAACTCTTCGCCCAGGCCTTCGAAAAACACCAGAGCGGCTTCATCGCAGTCCTGTCGTCGGTCGCGGGCGACCGCGGTCGCCAAGCCAACTACATCTATGGAGCATCCAAGGGCGGCCTAACCGTCTATCTACAGGGGCTGCGCAACCGTCTGCACGCCGCCAAGGTCCAGGTGACAACCGTCAAACCCGGTTTCATGGACACCAAGATGACCTACGGCATGAATCTGCCCGCGCGCCTCACGGCCTCCCCGCAATGCGCCGCACGGGCCGTCTTCAAGGCCATCATGAAGGGAAAGGATGAAGTCTACGTGCCCTGCATGTGGCGCTACATCATGCTCATCATCAAGTGCATCCCCGAATTCCAGTTCAAGAAAATGAACATCTGAACCCGCCCGCCACCGCTCCCGCCATGACTTCGCCCTTCTTGCCGCACCCAGACCCTCCCCGGACTCCTTGACCCGCCCGCCCCATCCGGGCACAATAGCGCTTGGATGTGCACCCTGTCGAATAGCATCACCGCCGCGTTTCGGGCGTTGCGGGTCTACCAGTGGAGCAAGAACCTCCTGGTCCTTGCGGCCTTGGTCTTCGCCAAACAGGCCACGGTCCCCGGGCAGGTGGCCAAGAGTCTGGCCGCCTTCGCGGCCTTCTGTATGGCGGCCAGTGCCACCTACTTGTTCAACGACTTGATAGACATCCGGTCGGACCGCTGCCACCCGGAGAAGCGGCTACGCCCCATTGCCAGCGGCGACCTGAGTATGCCCGCCGCCTGCGCTCTCCTGCTCCTCCTCTTTGTGGGCAGCATGGCCCTCGGCTTCGCGGTCCGGCCCGCCTTTCTCGCCGCCGTGTTGGTCTATGTCGCCCTGACCGTATCCTATTCCTTGGGCCTCAAACATCTCATCATCATCGATGTGCTCGCCGTGGCTTTGGGGTTTGTCGTGCGCGCCATGGCGGGCGCCATCGCCCTCGAGGTGGCCTTCTCGAATTGGCTGGTGGTCTGCACCTTGTTCCTCGCGCTCTTCTTGGGCCTCAGCAAGCGCCGCCACGAGATCGTGCTGCTCGAGGACGACGCCCACAACCACCGCCGCGTCCTCTACCACTATAGCGTGCACTACATCGACCAGCTTATACTCGTCGTGGCGGGCGGGGCACTCATTACCTATACCATCTACACCTGTTCCCCGGAGGTGGTCGAACGGTTGCACACCGACAAGCTCTACTTGACCTTGCCCTTTGTGGTGTACGGGCTCTTCCGGTACCTGTTCTTGGTCCACCACAGAACCGGCGGCGGCGACCCCAGCGCGACGCTCTTGAAAGACTGCCCCATGGCCATCACGGTCGCCCTCTGGGCGCTCGCGTGTATCGTCATCATTTACAGTCAGTGACACAAGGCATTTCCCCCGATCACGAGTCGCGGAGGACGTGCATTTCTTACGAAACACGGTTGGGAGGACTTATGGGAAAGGCAGGGCAATCCCCTCTTAAGTACGACTTCATGAGGCGTGTCGGGGCCGTGGTCTTGGGCGGCGGCCGCGGCACACGCTTGTATCCGTTGACCAAAGTCCGCTCGAAGCCGGCCGTGCCTCTCGGGGGGCGCTACCGGCTCATCGATATCCCGCTCAGCAACTGCATCCGCTCGGGTATCGACCACATCTTCGTGCTCACGCAATTCAACAGCCATTCCTTGAACCGCCACATCGGCGGCACGTACCAGTTTGATGCGTTCACCGATGGCTATGTACAGGTGCTCGCCGCAGAGCAAACCAACGAAACGGGCGACTGGTTCCAGGGGACGGCCGATGCGGTCCGCAAACATCTCCTACACATCCGGGAATTCGGTATCGAGCACTACCTCATTCTCTCCGGAGACCATCTCTACCACATGGACTACCGGACGATTATGGCCACCCATTTGAAAAAAGGCGCCGATATCACGGTCTCGGCGTTGCCGGTGACGCGCCAGGCAGCTCCCGGCTTCGGCATCATCCGGGTCCGCAGGAGTGGGCGTATTCGCGAGTTCGTCGAGAAGCCGTTCAGCCAGGATGTCTTGGGTCAACTGGTGACACCGGAGAACGTCTTCGATGATGCCGGCCTCGAGGCAAAGGGAAAGCCTTATCTCGCATCTATGGGGGTCTATGCGTTCAGAGCGCAGGTCCTGGAGGAATTGTTGATCGAACATCCCGAATGGGTCGATTTCGGCAAGGAACTGTTGCCGAATGCACTGAAAACACACAACGTTTTTGCCCATATGTTCTCCGGGTATTGGGAAGACATCGGAACGGTGAAGTCCTATTTCGACGCCAGCATGGATATGACGGCTGCACGGCCGGTCTACGAGTTTGATACACCCGACCGCCCCACCTTTACCCATGCGCGGGCCTTGCCCGGTGTAAAAATCCTCAATGCGGACATCAGACATTCGATCATCTGCGGGGGCAGCCGTATCGCGAAGGCCTCGATCAACCACTCGATCATCGGCATCCGTAGCATCATCGGAGCCGGCGCGGAAATCGATCATGGTGTTGTCTTGGGGGCGGATTACTATGAGGACGACGCCCGAAGAGGGCATCAAATCCCCATTGGAATTGGCGCGAATGCGCGCATCAAACAAGCCATCATCGACCACAACGCCCGCATTGGGCGCGGGGTGGTCATCCGCGGATCGAAAAGGTTGAAAGACTGCGACGAAGACGGCTTCTCGATCCGGGACGGTATCGTCGTCGTATACAAGAACGCCGTCATCCCGAAAGGCACCGTGATCGAATAGGACCCCCGCATGGAAGACAACAGGCGCCCCGAGTTCTCCTGGATCGAAGGCATGGCGATTTCTCTGGCCATGATCGGCGTTCAGCTCTCCAGCGAGGTGCTCAACCAGTGGGGTTTCTATTTCTACTCGCCATCCGAAGGTGTTGGACGCACCATCTACGTCGCCATCAAATTTGTCTGGATAATCTTCTTCATCGGCACCTTGTGGGACGCCGTCACCGATCCCCTCATCGGTTCGTGGTCGGACAAAACCAAGACCACCCCGGGCGTGTTTCGCTATTTCCGCATGCGGGGCCGCCGCCGCCCCTTCATCTTCTATGGCTCGATCCTATTGATGCTCCCGGCCATCGCGTTCTGGTTCCCGCCGGTCGAAGAAACCTCAATGGCAAACTTGGCATACGGCACCATCCTGCTTTGCCTCCACTGGACGATGTTCACAATCGTCTACATCCCACTTAATGCGCTCGCCCCCGAGATTGCCCGATCCGAACGCGCCCGCATATCCATGGGCACCTATGTAGCCGTCGGTATGATCCTCGGCTTGGCCATGGCCGCCGTATTGCCGGGTGAGTTGATTGTATGGCTCGATCCCGCACGTACCGAGGATTCCTTTTCCGCCATGGGCTACCGCCGGTTGGCCGCGTCGATGGCGGTGCTCTCGTTGCTCCTGTTCCAATTGCCGGTTTGGCTCGTGCGCGAGCGATACGACTCAGAAAGCGCACCCCGTCAACACGCGCCCGTGCTGCGCTCCTACCTCGACGCGTGCCGCAACCGCGCCTTCGTGGTCTACGCGCTGGCCTTCTTCTGCTTCACCTCGGGTTTCTTGGCCGCGCAGCGGGCATTGCCCTATTGGGCAGAACTGGGCTTGGGCGGCGATGAGGGCACCGTCACCATTTTGATGCTCCCCTTCATCCTCACCGCGCTCCTCTCCCTCGCCGTCATTCCTGCGCTTGCGCGGCGGCTCCACGTCAAGTGGATGATCATCCTGGCTTTCTTCATTATCGCCACCGGCCTGCCGTGCATGTACCTCATTGGCGCGGCAAACGTGACCTCCAGCACCAAGGTTGTGCTGGGGGCGCTTCTCTTTGCCTATTGCGGCATCGGGCAAGGCATCATGTACGTCATGATTACGCCGATCCTGGGGGAAGCTATCGACTACGATGAGCAGCGCTCCGGGGAACGGCGCGAGGCCTTGTACAACGGGCTGAGCGGCTTCACCTGGAAAGCCTCGATGGGCACCGCCATCGCCATCGCCTCCATGTCAATGCATACGTGGGGAAACTCGCCCGAACACGGCACCGGCGTCCTGCTGGTCGGACCCATCGCCGGCGTCTTCGCCGTGCTCGGACTGGCCTCCATGCTCTTCTATCCCAAGCTGCACCTCACGCGGCAGGACAAGCCATAGCCACGACACGGCAGCGGGGTACCTAGGTCTCCACTTCCTCGCGTTGCCGATAAAGCGCCGGCTCTACCGCTCCGGCCATGCGTGCCGGGTCCAGCTCCCCGCCGAGAAAAGCATTGACCCGCTCGGCGACGGCCAACGGGTTGCCGACCGCCTCCCGGTGCTCCACGTATAGCACCGACACGTGGGCCTGTGTGCCGAGCCAGGCACTGACTTCACGCAAATGTTTCGCGTACAGGGCCGCCATGCGCTCGTCGTCGGCACAGGCTGCCGCTGCACCCCGCCGAAGCAGCATCTGCCGCTGTGAGGCAAGCACCTCCGCCATGGCGCGCCGTACAAATATGATGTCGTAGCGATACCCATCCGGCAGGTCACGCAGCAGCCACGAGATCACTTTCACCGCCTTCCCCACCGCCAGCGGCAGCCAGGTCGGGTCCTCGCGCAAGTTCTTCACCCGCTCGAACTCGAAGTATCCGTCCGGATTGTCTTCGTCGGCGCAGCGGTGACCATCGCTAAGCACGGGCAAGCCGCCCGCTTCCAGCATCTTCATCACCATCGAGGTGCCCGCGCGGGGCAGGCCGGAAACCACGGTGATGTGGTCAAGACGGATACAGGATCCTGGGGGTCCGGGGGCTGGGTGCATGCTGTGGCCTCGGGCTTGCCGCCGACTGGACGGCCTCTAGCCCAATTATACCGGCCCACCGCGACCCGCCGCCAGGGGCCACACACCATCATGGCGTTTCGCGCCAAAGGTGCGGTATCCTATACGAAGTTGATGGGCGCCCGGCGCAACACCGGGCCTTCTGGCTCAGGCAGGACAGGCGCCGTGCGGACGTTTCCGGACGGGTGAAGATCGAGGTCCCATGGCAAAAACACGTGGCACACAGCCCCAAAGCGATTACTTCCCGATGGGCTTTCCCCTCGCACAACTCGCGTGGGAGCGTTATGCCATCGACGGGCTCGGGGCGCCAGACCCCGCCGGCCACTGGCCGCGTGTGCCGCTAGCACGGGCTTTGGCCGACCGCATGAACGCCCTGCGTGATTTCAGCCACCCCGCCACACAACCGGCCCGCGCCGGGGAACTGCTGGGCATGGGCCTGCTCACCGAGGTCCTGCGCTACGTGGCGGACCGCTACTGCGTGGAGGCCTTCCCGGGGGTCCTGAACGAAGGATTGCGTTGGACCGTGGCCCGGCTCGGCACGGACAGGGCCGAGCGGCCGATACCCGCCTTCGTCACCCTCTTTCCGCCCCAGGCCGTGCGCGAAAAGAAAAGCACCGTTGACGCCTTTCTCAAGGCCACCTCCCGGCCCTTGCCGAACCGGCAGCGCGCTGCCCGAGAGCTGCTCCTGCTGCGCCTCGCGCTGGCCAATCGTGCCCTGAAAACCTACCGGGAGTTGTACGACGATACCGACTTGGCGCAGACCACACCGTATCTTCCCTTCGTGGACCATCTCGAGCGCTTCTTTGAGTCCCAGGCGGCCTTTCCAGAGACCGGCCAAACCCTGACCGCCATGCTGCGGGCCCCCATGATGGCCTGTCCCGACTCGCTCGAAGGGCAGTTGGACTATGTCCGCCGCTATTGGCATGACCTCCTGCCCCAGGAATTGCGCGAACAATTGGAGCTGGCGCGGGCCGTCCTCAAAGAAGAAACCATGATGCGCGGCTTCGGGCCGGGCCCCTTGCGCGCACTCGAATTCGGCCACCTCGATGAATTGGGCTATGAGGAGTTCGAGGCCTTCAGCCTCGACAAGGCCTGGATGCCAAACTTGGTCCTGATCGCCAAGACGGTCTACGTCTGGCTGGACCAGTTGTCGAAACGCTACCGGCGCAGCATCACCCGCCTGGACCAGATTCCGGATGAAGAACTGGACCGCTTGGCCCGGTGGGGCTTCTCCGGCTTGTGGCTCATCGGCGTCTGGGAACGCTCGCCCGCCTCCCGGACCATCAAACGCGCAATGGGCAATCCAGAGGCCGAATCGTCGGCCTATTCCATCTACGACTACGAAGTCGCCGGCGACCTCGGCGGGCAGGACGCTCTCGAAAACCTGGCGCGCCGGGCGCGCCGACGCGGAATTCGCCTCGCCAGCGACATGGTGCCCAATCACATGGGCGTCTATTCGAAGTGGGTCGTCGAACATCCCCACTGGTTCATCCAGCGCTCGGCGCCCCCCTTCCCCGGCTACCGCTTCACCGGCATGAATCTGTCGCATGACAGCCGGGTCGGCGTCTACATCGAGGATGGCTATTGGAATCACAGCGATGCGGCCGTCGTGTTCAAACGCATCGATCATTGGACCGGACAGGAATGCTACCTCTACCACGGTAATGACGGCACCAGTATGCCCTGGAACGACACCGCCCAGCTAGATTTCACCCTGGCCGAAGTCCGCGAGGCCGTGATTCAGACCATCCTTCATGTCGCCCGCATCTTCCCCATCATCCGTTTCGACGCCGCCATGACCTTGGCCAAGCGGCACTATCAGCGCTTGTGGTTCCCCAAGCCGGACGATGCCGGCGCCATCCCCTCCCGGGCGGAACACCGCATGAACCGCTACGAGTTCGACCAGGTCTTCCCCAACGAGTTCTGGCGCGAGGTCGTCGACCGCGTGGCCGCGGAGGCACCAGACACCTTGCTCTTGGCAGAGGCGTTTTGGCTCATGGAGGGCTATTTTGTCCGGACCCTCGGCATGCACCGGGTCTACAACTCCGCCTTCATGAACATGCTCAAGATAGAGGACAATGCCAAGTACCGACAAACCGTCAAAAACGTGCTCGAATTCAGCCCCGAGGTGCTCCAGCGTTTCGTCAATTTCATGAACAATCCTGACGAGGACACAGCCGAAGCCCAATTCGGCACCGGCGACAAGTACGTGGGCATCGCCATCATGATGGTTACCATGCCTGGCCTGCCCATGTTCGGCCACGGCCAAATCGAGGGCCTCACCGAAAAATACGGCATGGAATACCGCCGCGCCTACTGGGACGAACAGGACAACGAGGAGCTCATCGAACGTCACGAGCGCGAGATCTTCCCGTTAATGCACAAACGGCATTTGTTTAGCGGCGCCAAGCACTTCGCCCTCTTTGACTTCGTGACGCCCGAGGGGTGGGTGGACGAGAATGTCTTCGCCTATTCGAACCGATCGGGCGGCGAACGGGCCCTCGTGCTGTACAACAATGCCTACGCCCCCACCCGCGGCGTGGTCCATACCTCGACGGCCATCAACGAAGGATCGGCCGACAACGTCCGGCTGCGCCGCCGTCCCCTCGGCGAAGCACTGGGGTTGAATGCCGCCGACACCTGTTACTACATCGTCCGAGACCAGCGTAGCCGGCTCGAGTACCTGCATTACGCGCCTGACCTCGACGGGAACGGGCTGCACGTCGAATTGCACGGCTATCAGTACTACGCCTTTGTCGATTGGCGCGAAGTGCACGATTTCGACCATTCTTGGGGGCGTCTCCATGCCCAACTGGGCGGGCGCCCCGTACCCAGTGTCGAGGATGCCTATCTCGAACTGAACTTGGCGCCAATACTCGAACCGTTCCGCCGCGTGATGAACGGCCCCATGTTGGCCGCACTGGCCACCCCAACACCGAAACGCCAGGCGATGGCGCCTTTCCGCGAATCCATGGACGCATTCTTGAGCGCGGTCGGTGCGCGCATCGAGCAGCACAACAACACGCAACCCGTTATCGCCGCCACCGAGGAGGAGTTCGCCCGCCTCGCCCGCTTCGAGCACCTCATCGCTCAGGCCGGCTACTACAAGGAAACGCTGGCCTATCTTCAGGCAGGCCTGCCCAAGAAGAAGGCCTTTCCTCTCGAATTCTGGCGTGTGCCCCTCGCGTGGAGCATGGTGCGCCGCATCGGCACCATGGCGGTCCCGGCCCCAGGCCGTCCAAACAGCAACGGCTTCGATGTCACCGGGACGAGCGCCGCTTGGCTGAAGGAATGGTTCCTGGTCAAACAGATCGCCCGCGCCTTCGAGGAACTTGACGGGGACGCGTGGCGGGCCGACCTCGACGCGCGCCTCGTCCGAATCTGCGTGGCCCATGGCCGCCACCTCCTTGCCCTGCAGACCGAGCCATGGGGGCCGATCCTCGATGTCCTCCTCAAGGACCCGGATATCCGGACCTTCCTGCAATTCAACCATTTCGGCGGCAAGCTCTGGCTGCACAAGGACCAACTCGAGCGGATGCTCTACACCATTTTCCTCACTCTCGTGGCCGAGCGCCTCCCCGAGGGCAAAGCCGCTGCAGACCCTTTGATGCTCTGCCTGGAAGATATCGAATCCCTGGCCGGCGCCGCAGAAGACGCCCACTACGAAGTCCAGTGGTTCGTAGACAGCCTCAAGTAAGGCGCTATTCCATATAACCCATAATAACAAGGACTTGACCCGCGCCCCACAACTCTCTTGATATGCGGCACCGGCGAAGCAGCGTCGCACACAACGCCAGAGCCTCCCGTGTCGGCCGCAACGACAATGAAGCCACACGTGATTTCAGCATCTTCTTGCGGCGACTCGCTAGCATTCGGGGCATTTGGCACCGCCTTTGACCCGACCTGCATCGAGTGACTCGCTGCCCACAGCGGGCTCAGACCAAGCGGCGTCCAAAGCGTCCGGGAGAAGAGAACATGAACATTGAACGTGCATTGAGAACCATCGCAGGCCTGGTGGTGACGGCGACGGTGCTCTTGGCCATCTTCCACCACCCCTATTGGCTCGGCTTCACTTTGTTCGCCGGACTCAACCTCTTTCAGTCCGGTTTCACCAACTGGTGTCCAATGCTGTGGATCCTCGAGAAGGCGGGCATGAAGCATGGTTCGGCCCCATGACGCGGATGCTGTTCGCCTTCCCGATCTCCCTTCTGCCTGCAGGAATTTGACTTCGTCGTGGCGTGTTGCGTCCAATGTAGGATACAAGCGAGTCCTCTGGAACAGGTCCCCCTCGCCGCCGGCCTAGCGCCCCTGGGGTTCATCGGGAAAGCGGCAGGCACCGGTTCCGCCTAACCCGAAGGTCTGCGAAGGGGAGTGATTGCTATGAGCACAGGCTCTCGGTTTATTCAATTCGCCCTCAACCGGCCCCGCCTCATCACCGGGACAATGGTGGTGATCAGCGCCGCACTGATTCTTCTCGCCGGATTGCCCTCGCTGTGGCCCGACACCTTTCCGATGCTCTCGCCGCTCAAGGTCGATACCGACCCGGAGAACATGCTGAGCAAGGAAGAACCGGTCCGGCTCTTCCACAACCAGATGAAGCAGCGCTTGTCCCTTCACGATATTATGGTCTTGGGGGTGGTTAACGAGAAACACCCAAACGGCGTGTTCAACCGGGAATCCTTGCAGAAGGTCTACGAACTCACCGAATACGCCAAGACCCTGCAGTGGCCGTCGAAGCAGGACCCGTCGGTCATGGCGGGCGTGGTTGCAGGCGACCTGATCGCGCCGTCGACCGTCGATAATATCGAACAGGGCGGGATCGGCGAGGTCCGTTTCGAGTGGCTCATGCCGAAGCCGCCCGAGACGGACGAGGAAGCACTGGCGATCCGTGACAAGGCGAAGCGGCTTCCATTCTTCGCGGGCACGCTCATCTCGGAGAACGACAAGGCCCTCGCGCTGTACATCCCGATTACGGCCAAGGACCAGAGCTACCGAATATCCAAAGCGCTCCAGAAAAAGATCGACACCTTTCACGGCGACGAGCAGTTCTTCATCACCGGTTTGCCGGTCGCCAACGATACCTTCGGGGTCGAGATGTTCGTGCAGATGGCCATCTCCGCCCCCGCGGCCATGCTTGTCATCTTCCTGCTCATGCTGCTCTTCTTCCGCAAGCTCATTCTCATCGTATCGCCGATGATTGTGGCGATCGTCAGCGTGATCGGCACCATGGGACTGCTCATTGTGACCGGCAACACGGTCCATATCATGTCGTCCATGATCCCCATCTTCATCATGCCGATCGCGGTGCTCGATTCGATCCACATCTTGTCCGAATTCTTCGACCGCTATCAGGAGACGCAGGACCGGCGCAAAACCATCGCCCACGTGACGGACTCGTTGTTCATGCCCATGCTCTACACGTCCCTCACCTCCGCGGCGGGTTTCGGTTCCCTCGCGCTGACACCGATTCCACCGGTGCAAGTCTTCGGCATCTTCGTGGCTTTGGGCATCCTGGCGGCTTGGCTGCTGACCATCCTTTTCATACCGGCCTACGTGATGCTGATTCCGCAAACCCACCTCGAGGGCTTTGGCGCTACGCAAAAAGAGAACGAGGACGCAAAGACACTCACCGGACGCTTCCTGCGCTTCACGGGTGAATTCACCTACCGGCGCACCAAACTCCTCTTGACCCTCGCCGCGGTCACCGCCATCCTTGCCGGCTACGGCATGACCAAAATCGTCATCAACGACAACCCCATCAAATGGTTCAAGCCTTCCCATCCCATCCGGGTGGCGGACCGAGAGCTCAACCAGCATTTCGGCGGCACCTATATGGCCTACCTCGCGTTCCAGACCACCGGGCAGCAAGAGGACCCCGCCGCCTATGTCGAAGCGCTAAAACCCCGTCTTGAGGCCTTCGCGCAGGTGAATGCCGCCGCCAATCCCGAAATGCCCGAGACCGCCGCGACGCTCCGCGCACAGATGACGGCCACGGCCACAGCCACAGTGGACGCCTTGTTGGACCAGTGGATGGCATTTGCCGAGAAGCAATTGGACGCCGCGCAAGGCGATGCCGCCTATGCTTGGGAAGACCTCATCGGCTTCCTGGGAACCGAGCAGCAACGCGGCGAAGTGTTCAAGCAGCCCGAGGCGTTGGAGTATATGGGCAAGATTCAAGCCCATCTGCTCAGCACCGGCATCGTCGGCAAGTCGAATTCCCTGACCGACCTCGTGAAAACAGTCTACCGGGAACTCATGGGCGGTGAAGAGTCCGCCTTCGTGGTGCCCAGCTCCGCCAAGGCCGTGGCCCAGTGTATCATCACCTACGAGAGCAGCCACCGGCCCCAAGACCTCTACCATTTCGTCACCCCCGATTACACCCAATCCAGTATCTGGGTGCAGCTGAAGAGCGGGGATAACCGAGACATGAGCCGCGTAGCGGCCGCGGTCGACGACTTCATCGCGAAAAATCCCCCCCCCTTCGGCCTGCAACACCAATGGTTCGGGCTCACCTACATCAACGTCGTCTGGCAGGAAAAAATGGTCAGCGGCATGCTCCAGGCATTCCTCGGCTCCTTCTTGGTCGTGCTCTTGATGATGATTGTCCTGTTCCGCTCCGCCTTGTGGGGCCTGTTGTGCATGATTCCCCTGACCATTACCATCGGCCTAATCTATGGCGTCATCGGATTCATCGGCAAGGACTACGACATGCCCGTCGCTGTCCTCTCGTCCTTGACGCTCGGCCTGGCCGTCGACTTCGCCATCCACTTCCTGGCCCGCACCCGCGACCTCTATGCCGTATACGGCTCGTGGGAGGCCGTGCATGGCGCCGTCTTCGGCGAGCCGGCCCGCGCCATCGCACGCAACGTCATGGTCATCGCGCTGGGCTTCCTCCCCCTCCTACTGGCCCCGCTCATGCCCTACGTCACCGTGGGCTTCTTCCTCGCCTCCATTCTACTGGTGTCCGGCGCCGGCACGCTGCTCCTACTGCCGGCACTGGTGAAAGTGGCGGAACCGTTGCTGTTCCCCAAGACCAAAGCCTGCCGCGTAACCTGCCAATGCGGCACCTGCATCGTGTCCGCTGTCACCTTCGTGGGCCTGGTGTGGGTCAATGTCCACCAGTTCTTGACCGTCGGCGTCACGGCCCTGAGCTGGGTGAGCCTTGCCGCATTGCCGGCCGTCGCGTTCCTGTGCTGGCTGATGTCACGGCGTGCACAATGCCAACCAATCAATATTGCCGCCAAAGAAGAAGACCCAACGGAAGCGCCTCAAAGAGAAGGAGACCGCTCATGAAATACCGGATGCTTGCCCTCCTGGCCATTGCAGCCACGCTGGCCCTCGTCCAGCCCGCCTATGCCCAGGACCTCTCCGATGTAGACGAGATCGTCAAGCGCACCAACCACGCGGCCTACTACCAAGGCAAAGACGGCCGCGCCCGCGTCACGATGACCATCACCGACGCCCAAGGCCGCACGCGGGAACGCGAATTCACCATTCTTCGCCTCAACACAGACGGCAAGGACGAGGCCCAGAAGTTCTACGTATATTTCCGCCGCCCCGCGGACGTGCGCGAGATGGTGTTCATGGTGCACAAGCACGTGGGCGCCGATGACGACCGCTGGCTCTACCTGCCGGCCCTGGATGTGATCAAACGCATCGCCGCCTCCGATGAACGCACCAGCTTCGTCGGCTCCCATTTCTTCTATGAAGACGTGTCCGGGCGCGGCATTGACGAAGACACCCACGAGTTGATCAAGACCACAAACAACGCCTACGTTCTCAAGAATGTGCCCAAAAACGCCAGTACGGCCGAATTCGATTCGTATACGATGTACGTCCACAAGACCACCTTCATTCCCTACCTCATCGAGTATGAGAAAGGCGGCACTCTCTACCGGACCGCCAAGGCCGAAGAAGTCAAGGATGTCCAAGGCTACCCCACCGTCGTGAAAGCCTCAATGGCCGACACGAACATCGGCGGCAGCACCGTCATGGAATACAGCACCGTCGAGTACGATGTGGGCCTCAAAGAGGATCTTTTTACCGAACGCTTCTTGCGCAATGCACCGCGAGAATACCTGAAATAGCAGGGACAGCAGGCATACTGCGGATCGCCGCGAGGTGCACACTGGCCGGCAGGCCGCCACGAACAACCAATCACCAATAACGACCTGGCTCGCAACGCCCTGGACGTGTCAACCCGGTTCCTGAGCACCCTCGTCTGGAACCCGCGCGTGCCCTTAGACCACGGGTTGACAGGCCGGCTGCGGCGTTGACTGCTACCCGCGCATCGGCTAAAATCGGGGCTTCGT
>Ga0272442_10008205_pt1 | contig 13316 bp, 12 predicted proteins | sample SSMForm2O_FD_200262 | JGI IMG/M metagenome (GOLD analysis project Ga0272442, IMG submission 200262) | Marine sediment archaeal communities from Little Sippewissett salt marsh, Falmouth, MA, United States - SSM-Form-2O | ecosystem: Environmental > Aquatic > Marine > Wetlands > Sediment ...
TAACATTTGCCATCTCCATAAGTGTCGGATAAATATCAATCAGAGACACTATGTTATCAACTATAACACCCTGCTTTACGCCCGGCCCGGCAACAACCAGCGGAACTCGCGCCGAGGACTCATACATATTCATCTTATAAAACTGACGATGCTCCATATTGTTTTCACCATGATCGCTGCTAAAGATAAAATATGTATTATCAGCCAGACCCAGCCGATTCATCTCCTCCATTATCTCTCCGACCATAGCATCCACTTCAGCACACATCGCGTAGTAAATAGCTCGTGTTTTTAGCACTTCTTCTTTTGAAAAACCATACGTCCAGTTCTTATTGATACGCTGATATTTCATAACCGGATGAATTTCCGTATCTTCCGGCGGAACACCAACAGCATCCATATCTATCTTATCCAACCATTGCTGTGTTGTAAAAAATGCCGGGTGAGGTGCCGCTATTCCGACCGCCCTTTTACATCACTATGCTGGTGTCCCCACTGCGATAAATCCTATTGTTTTCATGTCTTTAAATTAACCAACTTTTTGGGAGTTGAACCATTTTTTAAGAATTAAATCGGCCCTTATCCTTAGGGTTTTACCGATGTAATCTTTAGGTAATCAATCGCTAAGTCGTTAAACTCCGGTTTGGTAGCCCCAAAGTCGATGTGGTTATAGCCCTGCTTGAGGCTCATCTCGACGGTTACCGTTTTCCAGGTATCCCAGCTTCCGGTGGGCGGGCAGACAAATTGACTGGCTCCCACATTATAAACGCTCACGCCGCAGGGTAATTCCTTACTGCCGCCATTGGCATAGCGCAACTCGAATTTACAGGGGCGGTCCTGGCGGCTGTAAACCACCCACTTGATGTGAAATGGAAGCCAGTCGTGCTTCTGTCCTACAGCATAACCTGTGCCGGTAAACCCGGCGTTTTTATCATCCAGCAACCCGCCTTCAACAACGACCTCTTCGGTCTCGGCCTGGCAAATGCCTTCGTTGACGTCAGTGACATCCTGCGGTTCGAGGTACTCGCCCAGAGCCTCATACGCCTGCATTTTAATCATGACGCACGCATGCGGGGCCACCTTGGCCGAGAACGATTTGCTGAATAGTCCCCTATCCTTGTGCTGCCACAAATCCCGCACAAAAACCTCTCCCTTGATACCCAGATCAACCAGGTCCACCGTCATATCCTCAGCCTGTTCGCTGCGGTTCAAAAGAACCACGGCCTGAGCTGCATAAGGCTGCAGGCGTTTGGCCCAAATTTCCACTCCCGGCTTGATAATCCGCACACGCTGACCCATCCGGCCCGCCGGATCCTGATCTACCGCGATCGCTTCGCGATTGGTCAAAATCAACCGGGTCGATTCCGACATGCTTCGTAAGTCATTGCCGGCCATCAAGGGTGCCCCCAGCAGACACCACATGCTGAAATGCGCACGGTTCTCCTCCTCGGTCAGATCGCCATTACCCACCTGCAGCATATCTGCATCGCACCAGTGTCCGGGGCCGTGAAATTTTTCCAGACCCACTTGCGAGTCAATAACATCCAGCACCGACATCATCATACGAAACTCACCTTTTTTCCAAGTCCAGCGGGGCATGATATCCGAGGTCGTGCGCCACAAGTTGGCAACTCCCTTAAGGTATTCGTGATCCCCGCCGGCGTTAACGCTCAAGACGATAGGGCGACCGCATTCATCCAGCAGCTTACGCCACAGAGGCAGTACCTCCGGGGCGCTCTTGGAGCAAACACACCAGTCCAACTTGATGTAATCCACGCCCCACCCCACAAATGAGTGAATATCGCTTTGTTCATAACCGCCGCTGGCCGGGCAACTCTGGCAGGTTGCGGTGCCGGGACCAGTGTAGATACCGAACCTCAGCCCTTTTGCATGCATATAATCGGAGACGAATTTCAAGCCCTCCGGGAACTTCTTGGTATCCACCAAAATCACGCCGTTCTCATCACGGCCGGGGATTTCATCGACTTTATTGAAATCAAAACCCTTGACCCGCCCCTGTTCCCAGGCATCATCGATGACCACAAACTGGTAGCCGGCATCTTTCATGCCGCTGGCCACCATCGCATCCGCGATACTCAGTATCTTTTCCTGATCGATATTGGGTCCGAAGCAGTTCCATGCATTCCATCCCATCGGCGGCGTGGGAGCCCAAGCGTCTTTGTTTGAAAGGGGATTGGCCTGAACAAAACCCGTGCTGCCGACTACAATTGCAACAACGACAAACCACAAGCTTTTTCTTTGTTGACTCGACATAACATAGCCTTTCATTTAAGAGACCTGTCCCTTCTCTTTGTACCAGATCATGTGAGAGGGTTTTTCGACATCCACAGTCGTTTACAAAGGTGTCCAGAACGCCTGAACATCTCACTAAAGTCGCCTGGTTGTACCACCTTCCATTCATCATTTCAATCCTGTTTATTCCGTTTGTTGCGTCCACCCCGCAATTGAGACCGTCAAGCACGCTGCGTCCGGCTTCAAGAACTGACCCCAGGCCGACATTGACCGCATCTCAAAAGGAGCTTTGACAGAAATCGTCTGTGGAAGATTAGAAGTTTCGGATTCTTCCTGCGAACACCCGCTCATAACAGCAAAAGTTGTCAGAGCAATCAAGACTAAAAGTAGTTCGATTAAAATGGTTTTGTGTGTTTGCATTTTTGCCTATCTCCTTCTTAATTAAATTAACCGCCTTAAGCGTACCTCGCAATGACAACCCAGTAAATCACGTGTTACACAACACGAGCGTCTCTAATCAATTGAGGGGTATAGCTTTTTCAATTTTATTCCGGCGTTTTCTGCTGTTAAGCGTCAATCAACCTTGTTGGATTGACTGTTACGTTTTTTAGGCCAGGTCTTACATATTGTATTCAGTTTTTCATGGTACATTCGAGAACGGCCTTGGCTGCGGCGATACGAACCAGTTTAGATTCACTTTTCAGTAACTGGGGCAAAAATTTTGTAAGGGACTCAGTGCCGATTTCACCTATGGCCAGCGCTGTCAGCATATTAATATGTTCGACTTCTTTTTCATCCAGGCGGGCTGTCAGGTTTTTCGTAAAAACCTCGAGCACCTCTGGTTCGCCGGTAGTGTCTCCAAGTTTGCCAAGTTGCTCAGCAGCGGCAAGACGAACTTCCAATACATCATCATCAAGCTTGGTAACAAGGACATCTTTGGCCTTTGCAGTTCCCAATGCGCCCATCCCCTTTATACCCATAACTCTATCGTCAGCATAAACGCTTATTAGCATAGGCCACAAACGAGAAATGATTTCTTCATCGCCGATCATTGCAATAGCCTCAGCTGCCTGGAATCTGACTTTGTCGGACGAGCCCTGGCGTTTCATTGTCCAGTACAGATATTTAAGTGAATCTTTATCGCTGCTTTTGCCAAGCAGTAATGCAGCGTTAGCTCGGACTGTCTGGTCGTTACTGGCTAATTTTTTGCGAATAAGTTTTAGATTATCCGTGGAGCCAAATTTGTTCATCGCATAAGCAGCGGCTGTTTTGACGTTTTCATCCTCATCATTTAATAGCTGTTCTACCGCATTTTTAGCCAGAGAATATTCCGTATCCCCCACGGCCAAAGCCGCTGCGAATCTGACCGGCACAAAATCATCCTTCAATAATCGCTGCACCTTAGGCATCAAATTGATTTGCCGAGTGTCCGCTACAACTTCAATGGCTATAGCTCTAACCGCTGGGTTTTCATCTGCCAAATGCTCCCTGATGATATGAATTGCCTGAGGCTCAAGCTCAGCGGGGCTGATCTTGTCCAGATACTTATAAGTTACCCGGCCAGGCTCATCGCAGCCGAAAAAAAACAGTGTATAAGCCACAAACGCATAAATCATAATCGTTGTCCTGTTCACAGACCTTCTGTTCCTGGTGTCACTTGTCTTTTTTGATGTTTTTTTCATAGAGTTACCCTTTTATTTTTTTAGTTCTTTTTGAGAAAAACCGTCCCAAAGGCGGAACTATTATCAGCAAAACCAGGCAGAGAGCACAACAAAAATCCAGCCATTGGCCGTACCTGCTGAAAAATGTAACCCTCTTATCTATTGGCACCGTGTCGGCTAACCAGCCGGCCACGCCTTTTCGCTCCATAGCATTATTCGGCAAATTACCCGCCAAAAATCCATTTTTTATCTGACCTTGCGTGTCGACAAGGCAGCTTATGCCGGTATTGACACTCCGCAAAACAGCCAGCCTGTTTTCCACCGCCCTGAAAGCACAAATAGCTGCGTGTTGAGCCAGTTCAGTGGTAGGACAAACTATCCCGCTGTTAAACCTTACAAACCAGCCATCATTACTGATGTTGACGAGCCAGTCAAGTTTTTTTTGGCCTTGCCGGTCTACTGCGAACTTTCTGGCAATTGCCGGCACAGCGTCCTCATAGCAAATCATTACGCCGAATCTGTAAATCGATTTATCCTTTCCGGCGATTTCAAAGACTGTATACTTGGTGCCGTAGTCAAGCGAATACTCGTAATCATACGGCGTAAAACTCATCAACAAATTGTAAAGCCACGGTATACTTTTCCTGAAAGGCACCACTTCGCCGAATGGTACAAGATGAACTTTATTGTATTGCTCTTTTGCCTGGCTGCCGTCGGGTGTGTAAAGAAAAGCTGAATTGTATCTGGCCAAAGAAACAGTTCCGTCATTTTCCCATTTGATTTCACCGCCGGGCGAGCCTACAAGCACAAAGGCGGTATTGTTGGAATGCTCCTTAAGAGCTTTATCAAAAGCACGACTTCTCTGCGAAGAAACCATAAAGGGCCATACGCTTTCGTTTAATATTGCCTGCACCATAGTCTCAGGCCAAACAATTAGTTCGGCGCCCGCTTCGGCGCTTTGGCGGCTTTGCTGCAGCAGACTATCAAATATTTCGTCATCAGCCTGAAGAGATTCCTTAACCGATTGCGGAACGTTTGATTGCACCGAGGCTACCAATGGCCCTGTCTCGATAAACTTCTCAGCCTGACTGATTCTCCATCGCCCATAAACAATTGTCCCTGCCAAAGCTGTCAAAACAAGTGCCGTATGCAGAAAGTATCTGACTCTTAAAATATTCTTCTGTCCCGCTGCAATCAGCAGTTCTGCAAGCAGGCCATTAACCATTGCTATCAGGAAAGAAATGCCGGCTGCGCCGAATATGTCGGCTATCTGGATAAACGTGATATTGGCGTACTGGCTGTGAGACAGAAGCCTCCAGAAAAAACCGCCCAGAAAAAGACCCTGCAGCCTCTCAGCACCGACAACCAATATCGGCACTGCGATAAATAAAGGCCAGTTTCTCTTCCTGCAGTAGCGCAGAGCTATCAGAAGTATCGGCCAAAGCAAAGCTGTGTAAAGACAAAAGGCCGCCCAGCCCAACGCCGTTACCGGCGCCATCCAGTACAAATTGCCAAGCCAATAAATAAGCGAGACAATATAGGCGAGAATTGCTAAATGACTTAGCTTAGCAGCCGGCGAACAAACTAAAATAAACGGCACCAGCGCCACCCACGCCAACAGAGACAATTCAAACGGCGGCTGAATCACCGTCAACATTACCGCAGTGACAATAAAAGGACAGCATGAAAGTAAAAAGAATTTCACTCTCAACTAGGCTTACTCCTTTTCGTTTTACCTTTTTTGCCTCGAAGTGCCCCTAATCTGCTACTTTTTCGTAATTGAATCAAACGTCTTAATATTTCCTTTGTTGTGAATTGGTTTTCTTCATTTCCTATGATTGAGTTGAATTTAGTAGCAAATATTGTTAGTTTGTAATCATCTGAGTTTAGTTTTCCCGTAGGAACATTATTTTCATGGTAAAGCCATTTGAGTTCCCTATCAAGTTGTTCAGTCCACTCTCTTGGCCCTTCTCCCTCAATAGGCAAGTCTTTGCAATTTTTGATTCTTTTGCGTGATTCTTTCGCATAGTCATTGGAAAGTTCAATACCAGTATATTTTCTTTTCGGTTTCAATTTTACTGCTACCATAGCCGTAGTTCCCGACCCGCTGAAGGGGTCTAGTACCCAATTACCTCCATCTGTGCTAACTCGTATTATTTTTGCTAGTAAACTTTCGGGCATCTGACACGGATGCCACCCTTGGCGTTCTTTGAATGTTCCACACACGCGGGGATGTTGGTTCCAGACATCATCGGGCATTTTGCCGATGGGGTTGGCTCGTTTATCGTTATAGATCAATTGCCTGTCAGAAGGAGTGCGAACAACATTGTCATTGAAAGTGAAATTTTTTTCGTCTTTTACAAAATAAAGAATATGTGTATGCGCTCGGGCGAATTTGTTTTTTGTCTGCTGGCCGAAAGTATAGTGCCATATTATCCAGTTGCGCATTACAAGGCCAAGCTTATCTGCTATAATTTTAACATTGGCTACGTGGTCGTCACCTATTGCAACATAAAACGAGCCATCTTTCTTTAGTACACCATAACACGCGTCCATCCATTCTCTTGTCCATTCAACATAATGCTCATGTTTTTGTTTGTCATTGTATTTGTCATATTTGTAGCCGATATTAAAAGGAGGATCAGCGAAAATCAAATCTGCAAAAGGGCGGCGAACTTTTTGTAAAATTTCTATGCAGTTACCACATATTATCTTGTCTTGGAATTTTTTCATGAGTATATATTATAATTTTATTCTATATTTGCAAGTTGTTTGAATATTGTTCACAACAAGTCATTATGTTTTTATTATTTGCTTGTTTTTTTACTTCTTTTCTCAATTCTTAAAATTGCTGACCACGCAGCATTTCGATCAACAACTTGGCCTTTGATTCGTTCAAACTCTTTGCAAATTGATTCAAAAGCTTTTGTATAAGGCATACGATCCCGATGAATGCCATTTTGTTTTCGCAATTTCACGAGAAACTGAGAATCCTCCTCGCTTAGTTTTGTCATTATTTTTCGGGTAATGGGTTTGGCCGGAAGGGGCCATACTTCGAAAAAATTCCGTAGTTCATTTTTTGTTGTTTTAGCTAAATTTATCACATTTGGATAAATATCAGCGCTATATTCCAAACCTAATTCCTGAGCAATGCTTACTAGGCCAAGCCTTTTTGCGGTATTACGATTTACTGAAGCAGCACGTGTTAAGATATCAGAAAGGCGATGGTCAGCTGTTAATATAGCAAAATTATCTTTTCCGTGTATTTTAGAAAGATGGATTCCCATACCAATTATGGTATGATCCGTTGCTCCCATCATTCTCTTGTGTTTTCTCTTTGTGCGATTGCGGTAATGTTCAAAATTAGCATCTACAGGACTTATTAGGTCAGTAGCTAAAATATGATAACGATTTAATTCAACTTGCTGCAACAAGACTCCATTATGCAAATCATCTCCAAAATTCTCCCGTATTTCCTTGTAACGGCTTTTGCTTAGGCCTTTTGGTAAAATCTTCTTAACATTTCCGTCCCAAGTTGCAAAACCATACTTAGCAAAAACAGCAAAAACTTCAGGAATACACAAATTCGGGATAAAAAGAAGTAGTTCTGAATCGCCACCATTTTTTACGGCGTTTATAATATTTTTTATATGTTCTCTAGCACGTATCGAACTCAAAGACTCAGGAAGATAATAACCTGCGACAATATTGGCGTCCAACAGTACAAATCGAGTATGATTAGCTAGTGTTGTTTTCTGCATAGCGATATATTACAGGTTGGAACTTGCTTTGCAAGTGGAAACATTACGCCCGGCCCGGCTGGTCAGAGCCTGTTTATTGATTATGGTTTGATTACTTTTTGTTCTTTGAATACCCTGCCGGTCAGGTAATCAGTGAATGTTACTTTTACCGTCAGTGGTTCGGCAAAACTATCGACCTTGTCGGATACATCGAAAGTTAATCGATAATTGATGGTTACTATAGTGGCAAACCAGAGTTTTTTCAGTTCCGCAGGCGTTACCTGCCATTGGCACAGCAGTGCCTTCTCGCCCGCTTTATTCAAATCCCATAACTGCACCTCGACGGCACCGGTGGCTTTTACCACGTCACCTTCTTTATCGATCGGCTGAAGATAGACAATAAGTTTTTCCTTTTTGCCGTCTTTGTTTTTATCATAAAGATTAGTATATCCGGTAATTTCGACTTTTTGCAGATTATAGAGGTTTTCAAATCGGTCCTCAGCGTCCAGCCCGGAGAGGACTTTAATCTGCTCTATTAACCGTTTTTCTTCAGCCTGCTGCTGTTCAACCTGCCGCACTAGCTCAATTTGTTCCAGCTTCAGAGCGTCAATTTGCTCAACTAATGCCGACCTGCCATCATTCTCGCAACCGGCAGCGATGACCAATATACCTGCAGCCAGAATAATATTTATAGTCTTCAACTATTATACCTTTTTATCCAAACTCTTTTATTTGGCCTACTCCTTGCCGGTAACGATTTCGGGAGCCTTCTGCAGTACTCTGTCCACCAGGCCATAACTTATAGCTTCCTCGGCCTCGAGCCAGAGATTCCTGTCGCAATCCTTTTCTATTTCTTCAGCAGATTTACCTGTTTGGCCGGCTAATATTTCATAAAGCCGGCTGCGAAGACGCAGTATCTCCTTTGCTTCGATATCCAGGTCGGTAGCGGGCCCCTGCAGCACACCTGAAATCAACGGCTGATGCAAAAGCACTCTGCTGTTATTGAGAAGGAATCTTTTTCCTTTTTTGCCGCCGGCCAACAATACTGCACCCATACTCGCCGCCTGGCCGACGCAGTAAGTCGCAACATCGCATCGCAAAAACTGCATCGTATCATAAATCGCCAGGCCATCTGTGATTGAACCGCCGGGCGAATTGATATAAAAATGGACATCGCTTTTGCTGTCCTCATTGCTCAAAAACAGCATCTGCGCAATAATTAAATTGGCGCTTGTATCATCTACCTGGCCGCCGAGAAAAATTATTCTGTCCCTGAGTAATCTCGAATAAATATCGTATGCCCGCTCGGTTCGACCGCTCTTTTCAATTACTATCGGTACCAAATTTTGATTAACTTCCATATCTGTTATCCTGTATTTCGCCTGGTATATTTTGCCTGAGAGTTTTTACTTTTTATCTTTACTTTCCTTTTTGTCTTCTTCGTGCAGTACCTCATCGATAAGGCCGTATTTGAGTGCTTCATCAGCGGTCATATATCTGTCTCTTTCAGTTTCTTCTGCGATTTTTTCGACCGGCTGGCCGGTATGCTTTGAAAGAAGCTCATTTAGCATGGTCTTGGCTTTTAGAATCTCCTCAGCCTGGATTTTGATATCAGATGCCTGGCCGGTAACACCGCCCCATGGCTGATGGAGCATAATCTTGGCATGTGGAAGAGCATGCCGCTTGCCTTTTGTTCCCGCTGCCAGGATCACCGCTGCGCCGGACTGGGCTCTGCCGATACAATAGGTCGATATGGGAGCACTGACAGCCCGCATCGTGTCATAGATTGCCATTGTATCGTCAACGCTGCCGCCGGGCGAATTGATATACAGGCTGATTTCAGTGGCGCGCTTTAGATTGTCCAGATGCAGCATCTTCATAATAACCTCTGCCGCTCTTGCATAAGAAATTTCGCCTATCAGAAACACAATGCGGTTTTCCAGGAGCATATCATCAAGACTCATCTGACGATACTGCTGATATTGACCGTACTGATTGTATATATCTACGTCTTTGCAGGGATGTTTAATAAACATTCTCTAATACCTCTAATTGCTGGTTTTTTTCCTTGTCCTTGTAACTCTTTTTTTTACCGTTTTCTCAGCCGTTTCCTTAGCGACTTTTTTAACCGCCTTTTTGACTTTTTTCTTTTTCGGCTTTACTTCCGTGATTTTCGCAGATTCAAGCAGTTTAGCAACACATTTATTCTCTCGTATCTGCAGTCTGAACTGTGCCAAAGAATCGTTGCGGACCATCTGCTCCCTCATCCTTTCAGGGCGCTGTCCCCGCTGCATAGCTAACTGGGCAATATGGCCGTTAATTTCTTCTTCACCAACGTCTATCTCAAATTTATCGGCAACTGCATCCATTATGAAAAATGTCTTGAGCTGATCTTTGGCTTCTTGTTCGGTGCCTGAGCGCAGCTTACCCATCTGCTCTTCAATTTGCTCACGAGACAGTCCCTGGCTGAGCAAACTGGTATACTGCCTTTGCAAAAGCGATGCTGCCTGGTCGGCAACAATGTCAGTAGGCAGGTCGAAATCGGTATTGTCGAGCATATACCGGTAAATTTGTCTGGTCATATCCTGTCTGGATTGCTGTTCTAATCGGCTCTGCAGGTTGTCATTTATTTTCTCACGTAATTGGCTTTCATCCTCTACGCCAAACCTCTTAAATAAATCTTCATTCAGCTCGGCGGGTTTTAGCCACTTGATATCTTTGATACTGATTTGAATATCTACCTTTTTGCCGCGATATTCTTCTTTGAAATATGTTTTTGGGACCTCTACACTGGTTTCTTTTGTTTCGCCGGTTTTGGCGCCGATCAGTACTTCATCAAGTTTTTCCACAGGGATTGCCCCGACAAAGCCATTTTGCCTTACAGATATCTCAATGTTATTAAGATTTTCATCCTCAGCTCCTTCGGTCTTTAGAACCGCATCAGCGACTATCTGGTCGTCAAGTTCAACTTCTCCGCCTTCTCGCGGCGCCCATAAGCCCGACCATTTTTGCAGCTGCTCAATCTCCGCGTTAACCTGCTCATCAGTGACCTCCAGCTTTGTTTTGTTCACCGGAATTCCTTCGAGCTCGGGTAGGTCAAACTCAGGACGCACCTCAATTTCAAAATCAAACTTCAGTGCACCATCATCAGGCAGCTCTAACTTTTCAAAATCAATGTCCGGGTCTCGAAGAGGTTTTAAGTCATTGTCCTTAATGGCCGAATCGCTTGCATCGGCCAGCAATTTCAACTTAACCTGTTCTGCAATCTCCTTACCGAATCGCTTTTCCAGAAGCCTTCGCGGCGCACGGCCCTTTCTAAAACCCGGTACTGCCGCGTCTTTGCCCAAAGTTTTATACTGCTCGTCAGTAGCGCCTTTTATCGCCTCCTGTGGTATTTCCACAGAGACCTTCTTCTTGCATGGCCCTGCCTCTTCGATTGTCACCATGTTTTTCGGTGCTGTGGATTCTTTCGATTCATCTTCACCCATTGCGGTATGCTCCTAAAGATTACATATTGCAGTTCCAATAAACAAAAAGGCTTCAGGGAAGCCCGTTTTCCCATAGCCCGACTATCGAGAGATATGCCCCGCTTTACCGGACTCCAAACATATCGGAGACCAACGCCAAACTATAGCTTAGCCGATAACTCACCGATACTATAATTCTAATAACACCGACACAGCGGGTGATGAGACTTGAACTCACGACATTCACGTTGGCAACGTGACGCTCTACCACTGAGCTACACCCGCGACAACAGGTACAGTATAAACCCTGTTTTCTGTCCTGCAAGGGGTTTTTTGTAAAAAATCAGGTTTTATACAGACACAACCGCCGCCAAACCATCACAGAGACGTCCGAAAAACATAAAAATTTTAACCTTGTTATCAGAAAAACCGATATGCAGGTAGGGAAAAATAACATTTGGGACGTATAAAACGGAGTTTATTGCGACAAAAAGTAAATAGAATATCCTATTATTTATGGTTGGTCGCTAATGAAGCACAACATAAAAGTTATGCTTTGGCTCTATTTCTCGGCCATAATGGCAGTGCTTGTGATAGCCAGTGCTTACAGCAGCTTTCACTCCACTAAAACCCACGGAGTAGTAAAGGGTATTCTCTGGGCTTCTGAAGATTCGGTAGCTATAATTGACAATGCGTATTTCAAGGAAGGAGATCCGATACACGGCGTAACAGTTTCAAAGATACATAAAGATGCCGTTGAATTTAAGAAAGACCAAAAAACCTGGACACAACGAGTCGGCCAAAAGCCTGACCCCTCCTGGAACGAGTGATTGCCCCCGCCGGAAAATACTACTGTGTGCCGATTAGCCAATCCTTAGCGAAAATCGCAAAATCCGGGAAATTTACTATTCCATCATGGTTTAGATCACCTGCAGGGTACTGACGTAAAAACGGATACGTCTGATTTTCACCGATATCCCAAATTTCCACAAAATCCCAGTTGGCCAGGACATATGAAATTGAAGCTTTCATCTTTTTTGTACTCAAGGCAGTGCCGATTCCGTTATCCAAGCCTCCTATTGTTTCATCCCAGAAACAATCCTCAACGGTGGCATTATTACCTCCAGCAAAGCCACCTGTGTCTAAAGTACTCGTGCCCACACTCATTGGACTTGCTGCGTAACATTTTGCAAGAGAGTTATACGTATAGCCTGCAAAACCACCGATATATTGCGACGAATCACCACAGCATACATCAACCTGTGCATAACAGTTCTCGATGGTTCCGGCATTGCCTCCGACAAATCCGCCGACACCTATTGATTCATGCTCACCGGCGATAGTGCCAAAGGCATAACATTTTGTCACCTTGCCCGCCGAATAATTATAGCCGACCAGACCACCAAGCGAAGCCTTGCCTTCGATGTTACAGAAAGCGTAGCAGTTGGTGATGTCCGCAGCATTTTCTCCGACTAATCCAGCGATAATCTCCGAATCAAACAGTCCTTGTACGGAGACCTCTGCGATACAATCCTCTATCAAGCCATCATTGTCACCTACCAAGCCGGCTACCGTATCCCATCCATTCACAGAACCGGTTACATAACAAGAAGTAATGCTGCCTTTATTATAACCGGCAAGTCCGCCTATATCCCCCGAACCGTTTGCACCAACAATATTAACATCCCGAATTCGCAAATTTTTAACCTCTCCGCCACTTTCGATGCAACCAAATAACCCCAGATAATCATTGTTCACATCGTTCACATCTATATGAAGATTGCAGATGGACCAGTTATTACCGTCAAAGATTCCTGTGAAACCTGTCTCATCATACTGCCAGTTCTGATTGTTGCCGTCTGGACAGATCACTGCGGTATCATAATTGTATTCGGCCAGGTTGATGTCATTGACGAGAACGAAGTGTTTGTCCCAATCATTGGAATCAGCACCGATTTCGTTCATATTGTTGGCATCGGCGATTCTGTATGGGTTGTTCGGCTCGCCGGTACCGCCGCTGTATGTGCCGCAATAAGCTGGGACTGTTAGCAGAAAAGGCAGCGCCAAGGCAAAAAACAACTTTCCCTTTGTCCAAAATAAAGCAGCGATTATTTTCCCTTCCTCTCTTCTAAATTGCGGATTGAATAAATAATACAACTTTTTTTATAGAAAATCAAGGAAAAAATCTAAAAACC
>Ga0272442_10008207_pt1 | contig 13315 bp, 8 predicted proteins | sample SSMForm2O_FD_200262 | JGI IMG/M metagenome (GOLD analysis project Ga0272442, IMG submission 200262) | Marine sediment archaeal communities from Little Sippewissett salt marsh, Falmouth, MA, United States - SSM-Form-2O | ecosystem: Environmental > Aquatic > Marine > Wetlands > Sediment ...
ACGCCTGGTCGTGTTCGCTGACTTTTTCCATGGCGTACTCTCGCGACTACGCTGCTTCATGCGCGGTGGGCCAGAAGCCCCACCGCGCGGGACATGCGAGCCCGGGCGTCGGGGACGAAATCGACGGGGAGCCGGGGCGGCGAAGTGCCTGACGGCACCCGGCTCCTCCGTCAACAAGGGGTCCCCACACAAGTTGTCCCGCCGCGGCTGAAGCGCCGGGGGTCCAGTGGCGCTTCAGCCGGCAGCCGTACCGATTTCGGCCGGCCGCATAGGCGGGACCGCTCCGGTCACACTGTAATCTCCTGCCTCGCGGTCCTTCAGTTCACCGAGTTTCGACTTGTTCCAGTTCGCGATGCGGCTGAAGTAGCCGACGATCCGCGACATGCCGTACACCTCTTCGCTGCCGCACGCCGCGCACGCCTCCTTCAGGCCGGGCGTGGTCTGGTGACACGCCTGGCACACGGTGAACTCGGGGCTGATGGTGAGTTGGGCGGCGGCGGTTTTCTCGTAGGTCCGCTGGACGAGCGTGAGGATGCTCTCGGGGGGCGGCAGGTTCTCGCCGACGAACGCGTGGATGATGGCCCCGGACTCGATCAGGCTGTGGAACTTCGCCTGGTCCCGGATCCGCGTGAGCAGGTCCACGGGGGCGTCGGCCCGCAGATGGACCGAATTGGTGTAATAGAACTCGTCGGCGTCCAAGTCGCCCTTCAGGACGCCGCGCGCCTGCGGCCAGTTGCGCAGATCCACCTTCGCGAGGCGCCGGGCGGCGCTCTCGGCCGGCGATTCCTCCAGGCTCACCTTCAGGCCGTACTCCTGGGCGTACTTCCTCGCCCGCTTGTACATGGAGGCCACGATCCGCAGGCCGCGCTTCAGCGCCTCTTTCGACTCGTGCAGTTCCTCGCCGCTCAGGTGCTGGATGCACTCGTTCAGGCCCACGAGGCCGATGATGTAGGTGGCCTTGTCGAGGTCGACGTACGGCCGGCCGTCCTTGGCGGTCTTGCCGATCTGCCAGAGCGGCTGCTCCGGGCCGGACATCAGCCGCTTGATGAACTCGCGCTTCTCCAGGTGGGCCTGCATCGCCAGGTCCATCGACTCGGCGATGTCGGCCTCCAGGGCCTCCCAGTTGCCCGGACCGACGCGGTAGGCGGCCTGGGGCAGGTTGATCGTCACGTTCTGGAACCCGCAGAACCGCATGCTCTCCGGGTGCTGCATCATGTATTGGTCGTCGATGGCCGTCCGAAGCCGGCAGCACGCGCTCAGCGTGCATTCGTCGCGGTCGAAGATGAAGTACGGCACGCCGTTCTCGGAGGCAATCCGGCACGCGTAGTCCAGGAGGTCGCGCTGGGCCGGGTCCGCGAACGTCTCGGCGTTGACGTGGAAATCGCACTTCGGGAACGCGAACAGATGCCCGTACCGGTCGCCGGCGCGCCACACATCGAGCATGGCCCGGCAGAAGCGCTGGGCGGCCTCCTCGTAGTCGCCGTAGGTGCGCTTCAGCTCCTTGCCGCCCGGACCGATCGCCCGGACGTCCTTCAGGTACCCCGGCACGCCGGTGTGGATGTTGAAGTCGAGAAACAGCGTCTGGCCGCCCCGGCTGAACGCCGACTGCGAGCACGAGAAGATCAGGTGCTGCGCCTCCTGCCGCATCTCCTCCTCACTCATCTCCTCCACGTACGGGGCGTACATGATGTTGATGTGCGCCACGCCCAGCGCCCCGGCGTAGTACGCCTGCATGGACGCCAGGAACGTATTCAGATGGCCCGTCAGCGTCCGGGCGTGCTTGGCGGGGGCGCTCTTCGTGTCGAGGTTCTGAAGGTCCAGCCCGTACTTCTTCAGGTACTCCAGGCTGTGGCTGGAGCAGTACACCCGCGTGGGATAGCCCAGGTCGTGCAGGTGGATGCGCCCCTGGAGGTGGGCGTCGGCCAGGTCGCGCGAGAAGATCTCGCTCAGGGCGAACTGCTTCAGCACCGTTTCGGCGATCGTCAGGTTGATCGCCTCCGGGTTGTTCTGCGAGATGTTCGAGTTCTCCTGGCTCTTGGAGAAGATGAGGTTCTCGAGGTCGAAGCGGGGCATGCCCATCATCTTCTGCCGCTCGAGCCGCCCCGTCAGGCCGCGCTCGAACAACTCGTTGTCCACGAGTTCCCGCACCAGCGCCGTCGAGATTCGACTAAGGCCCGACGCCAGCACCCGCTGCTCCACCGCCGACGCCACCTTCCGGGCGGTCGGCGTGTCGAGGTGGGCCTCCTTCTCCAGGGCCTCGGCGATGCGGCCCTTGTCCCACGGCAGGAGGGCGTCCTTGGCCCCGGTATCGACCAGCAGGGCCGCGTCCGTCGAGTTGCGGGCCGCCTTCGAACGCAACGCCTTGCGCACCTTCATCGCCCGCCGGGCCTGGGCCCGTTTGTCGCGGTACAGGATGTACGCCTTGGCGGTCTTGGCATGGCCGGTCTCGATCAGCACCTTCTCGACCATGTCCTGGATGTCTTCGATGCCGGGCGTCTCACCCTCGTAATGCAGATTCAGGTGATCGGTGACCGCCGAGGCCAGTTCCTCCGCCACGTACCGATCCTGCCCGCCCACCGCCCGCGCCGCCTTGAAGATCGCGTCGGCGATCTTCTTTTCCTCGAACGGCATGAGGCATCCGTCCCGTTTACGAATGTGCGTAACCCGAGTCGACATCCCTGCATTCTCCCTGCGGTGGGTGCACGTCACCTGAGCCGTCGTCTATGTCGAATCCGAAGGGCCGCCGTGGTCGGGGGGGACGGTCAGGGGGGTAACCGCCCCCCCACGCCCTCGCGGCGGGTGCGTCTCAGGCCGACCGTCAGTCGCCTGCGGTCGGCCCTTCTGGGGGTCGCGCGGCGCCTTCCCCTCCCTCAGGCGCCTCGCGGCCACCGGCAGACGCACCGCCCTCTCCGGACAGCATCGGTTGCACTTCCTCCACGAACTGCGACACGTCCTCGAAATCGCGATACACGCTCGCAAACCGCACGTACGCCACCTGGTCCGTTTCCCGCAGTTTCGCCATCACCAGGTCGCCGATCGCCTGGCTCGGAATCTCCAGGTCGTACTCCGACGTCAACGCGTCCTCCACCTCCTGGAGGATCTCGTTCAGCCGCTCCGTCGGCACCGGCCGCTTGTGCAGCGCCCGCATCAGCCCCTGGCGGATCTTGTCGCGGTCGTACGCCTCCCGGGTCGTCCCGTCCTTCTTGATGACGCGCAGACGCGGCTCGCTCTCGGCCCGTTCGTACGTGGTGAAGCGGCGACCGCACGCCCGGCACTCGCGGCGTCGGCGGATGGCACCGCCCGAGCCACGCGAGTCCACAACGCGGTCGTCGTCTTCATGGCAGAAAGGACATTCCACGGCCGAGCGCTCCTCCCTCGCGCCTGCGCTCGTGAAACGGCAGATACGACCGACGGGGTCCCAGCCTCATCCACAATATGTTGGGTCCGCCGGTCAACGGTACACATCGGAAAGACCGGCCGACGAACTCCAAGGAAAATGCCAAAGTGCCAGCGCTTTTCTACCGCATGTCGACGACGGGCTATCCTAGGACGCAGGATATGGGGTGTCAACCGATTTTTCTTAATCGCCCCTTAGCGAGGCACTAATCCACCATTCGCCTAAAACGCTAAATCGGCAAACCACAATACCTTGTGTGCCGGCCGAAAAACTTTTCCACCGCACCGAAAAACCTTTCCACCGCATCTCACGCCATAGGTCACAACCCCCACCCGCGGGACCGCGCAATCAAAAAGCCCCATCATCTGGGGCCCGTCTACACGCACGCATGTGCCACGGCCGGTCTTGTCCGACCGTGCGCCGCTGGAGCCGCGCCCCCCGCCTACCCCGCCTCCGGCGGCAGAACCTCCAGCCGCACCGCCGCCAACGCCAGCAGCGCCTTGCCCAGGTCGTCCGGATAATCGTGCCGGCAGACGATCCGATCCACCCCGGCGTTGATCGCCATCTTTGCACATAGCGAACACGGATGATACGTCGTATACAGCGTCGCCCCCTTGATCCGTGTGCCGTGCTTGGCCGCCTGGATGATCGCGTTCTGCTCGGCGTGCAGGCCCCGGCACAGTTCGTGCCGCTCGCCGCTCGGCACGCCCATCTGCTCCCGCAGGCACCCCGTCTCGGCGCAGTGCGGGACACCGCTCGGGGCCCCGTTGTACCCGGTCGCCAGGATCTGCCGGTCCACCACCAGGATCGCCCCGACCTGCCGGCGCAGACACGTCGACCGCCGGGCCACGTCCTCGGCGATGGACATGAAGTACTCGTCCCAACTCGGCCGCTCGTCGGTCATGGCGGTACGGTACCGGCCGGAGGGAGGGAAGTCAAGCAGACGCGCGACTGCGCTGCGTTCGAGCCCCGCGTGCCACGGGCGGCTTGTCCGCCAGTGCGCCTTGGTGCTCGTGAAACACTGGCTGACAGGCACCCAGTGGCACCCGGCACTCGCGCGCCCCCCTACCCCAGCAGCACGATCCCCGTGTGCCCGCCCAGGCGGACGGGAACGAACGGCCGCACCCCGCCGCCCGACCCGCCCGAACGCCTCGAAGGCGTCCGCCCCGCCGCCGCCAGCACCATCGTATCGACCTGCGGCGCCTCGCCCAGCCCCGCCCCCGGCCACACGCGCACCAGCAGCGGCCAATGGACCCGCAGCCACTGCCGGGCCGGCGCCGTCGGGACGATCTCGTCCGCCTCGCCGAAGAGGACCGCCACGAGCGCGCCGTCGCTCCGGACGGCCACCAGCGGCGGGGCGCCCGGCTCCGCCACGTCCACCCGGAAGACGTGCGGGTACGCCTCGCCCAGCAGGGCCGGCAACTGGGCCGCCAGCGCGTCGAGCAGGTCGTCCCGGCTCTCGGGCTGCCACAGCATGAACGCGGGCCGGACCGCCGGCGGGGCGGCCTCCCGCGTCGGCGTGCGCGACGCCCCCGCGCCCGCCGCCTCCGGCGCCGCGGCTCTCGGCTCGACGGTCGCGGGCGGATCCGTTTGCGCACCGAGCAGCGGCCCCCAGACCGCCTCGGCCGGCGCACCGGCGAAGAGGCGGACCCCCGTCGCCGCCTCCGACCCGGCCGGCAGGCCCTCCCCGTTTGGCGTCCGCTGCCGCGCCAGGTCGCACCCGAGAAACGCCCGAGCCGCCTGCCGCAGACGCGCGTGCAACGGCCTCGCCTCCGCCGCCGCCCGGCCGGCAAACAGCACCGCCGACCGCCCGCCCGCCCCCCACTGCCGCCACGTCTTCAGCGTCCGGTACGCCTCGACGAGACTCTCGGCATCGGCGTCGACGAGGAACACCGGCCGCTCCACCGCCCCTGCCGCACGGTCGAGCAGCCCGTCGGGGGCATCGAGCGGCACCAGCGCGATCGGATCGCAGTGGTCGGCCAGCCGACGGACCGTCTGCCCCACGTCCGCCGCGCCAAGATAGTTCTGGGGTCCCAGCCGGCCGGTGCCCGTGTCGCCGAGGACGTGGGCGTCGACCCGCCCCGCCTCGAAGAGGAGGACGCCGGCGGGGCGGTCCCTTGCCGCGAGACGACCGGCGGCCGCCAGCGCCGCGTCGCGACGGGCCGACGGCGCCACCCCCGCCGGCACGAGCACGTACACCCCGCGCGGCGGGGCCGCTTCCAAAACCGGCCCCTCCACCGGCGCTCCGCCCTGGGCCCTATCCGTTTCGGCGCGGGCGGGGCATCTGGTGGCGCGTGTGGCCTCGGGGGGAGCGGCCTCGGCGGTGTCGGTGGCCGGGCCCGCCGGGCCGGACAGCAGGAGGTCCGCCACCGCCGACAGACCGCCCCCCGCCGCGGACGCGGCCCCGGGACCGGCGCGTTTTGCCGGGTCGTGGAAGATCATCGCCCTCCCGTCACAGGGCACGCGCCGTTCGAGCCCGCTGCCGCACATTTAGCCGCCGGGCCCGCCAACGACGGCGGGTAAACTGGCCCGGCGCGTGCCTTTCGAAACATACGCGCCGAGTAACCTCGGCGGCTACCGGTTCGCGGCTCGTTACGGCACGTCGACGACGCTGTTCAGTTCGCCGTACGGGTTGCTCTCCACGTACGGGTTCGCCGGGTCGCTGCACCATCGGCCGTCGATGATCAGCCGGTACGCGTACCGTCCGGGCGGCAGGGAGAACTGCTTTTGCCACACCCCCGGCCGCTCCCCGGGTTCCATGTCGGCCTCGCCGTTGACGGCGGACCATCCGTTGAAGTCGCCGGCCACCTGCACCCGCTCCGCCTTGGGGGCGTGACAGCGGAAACACACGCCACCCTCGGTCACCACCGGCCCGTAGACGGCCTCGACCTTCTCCTCGAGCCGGCGTTCGGCCCGGGCGTCGGCGACGGCCTGGCGCCGCGCGAGGTCGTCCGCCGCCACCTGCAGGTCCGACGCCAGCACCTCCTGGGCCAGCGCATGGTAATCTTCCCACCCGCGGGAGTCCCGTTTGAACTCGACGATCGGGCTCCCCATGGCGGCCGCCTCGCGCAGGTCCACCGCGAACCGGATGACCGTGTCGAAAAGCAGCCCCGCGTGCCGCTCACGCAGCGCCGCCAGGCTCCGCCGCATGCTCCGGGCCCGGACGTCGTACATGGTGGCCAGGATGCCCGCCGCCGGCGCCCGCCCCGTCCGGTCCCGCAAGAGGTCCAGCGTCTCGAGCACACGGCCGAGGCCATAGACGCTGAAGAACCCCAGGTCCACCGGCACGATCACTTCGCCGGCCGCCACCAGCGCGTTCATCGTCAGAATCCCCAGCCCCGGCCCGCAGTCCACGAGGACCACGTCGTACCGCCCGTGGGCCCGGTCCAGGAGCCGGGCCAGGCGCTGCTCCCGGCCGTCGGTGCCGGCCAGGGTCTGTTCCAGGGCGGCCAGGCGAACCCCCGACGGCGCCAGGTAAAACCGGTCGAAGATCTCCCACGCCACGTCCGCCAGCCCGATCGGGCCCGAGCCGGAGTCCTCGCCCGTCAGCACGTGCCAGGTGCTGAGTTCGACTTCCTCCTCCCGCACGCCGCACCCGACCGTGGCATGGGCCTGCGGATCGAGGTCCACGAGCAGGACGCGGCGTCCGGCGTCGGCCAGGGCTCCCGCCAGGTTGATCGCCGTCGTCGTCTTGCCGCACCCCCCCTTGTGGTTGAAGATGGCGATGATGCGCATCGGGCACCCTCCCAGAGCATCCCGCGGCCGCACGGGCGCGGGGGCGGCATCGGCGGCGGCGTACCGACCCCGCCCCGGCAGCCGGTCTCTATGAATTTGTCGGCCTCCGCGGCGCGCCGTCTTTAGGAAACTTATCGGACCCACCCTCGATGCGCCCCCGCCCTCTGTGGCCCGGCCCTGTGTGGCCCGGCGCGTATGTGGCCCGGCACGTGTGTGGCCCGGCCGGTCTTGCCCGGGAAAGACCCGTATGTCTGCGGCCGGGCGCTCGGCGCGATGCGCTTGTTGAGCCGGCGACGGCACGTCGCCGGTTGTTTGTAGCCACGAGGACGGTTCCGCCCTCCCGGCGACCTTCGGTCGCCGCCTCAACGAAACCCAGGGTCCCGCCCAACCGCCCGCACCTTCCCGTGGGCCACCTATGGGGGCCGAATCGTTTCCTCAGATCAACACGCGCCCTTTGAGGACAACGCAGATGTAATCCATTGTACCAAAAGCGCTTATGAGAACTTGTCGGCTTTTTTGGCCCGCCGGGGCGTTGTCTGGCGTCAACTTGGCCGGCTAAACGGTCCCGCCCCGGGCAAAAACGGCGCGGCCCGGCGAAAAGCGCATGTGTATTCCAGACAAGAACTTACAGAAAATATGCCGTCTGCGATGGATTGCGACAGGTGTTTGGCACGGCCGTTGCTCCTATGACGGCCGATAATGGCTCGTTCTTTAATGGCATCGCTTGCGACTTCACGCACAGCCCTCCCCCGGGTGCGACGAGTCCTCAGGCGCTTTGCCACACAACCCCCTTAACTCCCAATTAAGGAACGAGCCATTCTGAGTATCATCGCCCTTCGGGGCGCTGCGGGATAGACGATGCTGTTGCGGGGTCCAACAGGAGGGTCAGCCACACCCGAGCCAATCGTTCCCACACATGCCGGCTAGAAGCCGGGGGCTTCGGGGAACTCAGCCGACATCCAAGGCGGGGCGAAGATTTAAGCGCCGTCTATCCCCGCAACACGGGCACGGTCAACCCTCCAGACCGTGCCCACTTTTTTTCGCCATCCCCCTCGGGCCCCTGAATACGGCCCGCCCCACCTCGTTGCCTTGGCCGTTGCCTTGGCCGTTGCCTTACGCTGTCACCCCGACCGGAGCGAACGATCCCGCCGTGGCCGTCGTCGTTGTCGTTCGCCGTTCATTCCGCATTCCGAAATCCGCATTCCGCAGTCACCTCATCGCGCTTTTAATTCATATGGCCGTTGGTTGATGGACCGAAAAAAGCCGACAATTCGGGGTGTGTTTTCGCGCGTTTGCGCGCGTTTCGATCAAAAGCGATCGAAAAGTCGCGCGTTTTGCCTTACCCATTTTAACATTTGGGCCCTGAATCGTCCCTGGGGCGTCAGAATCGACAATTGGGGGTTCAAAAGCGCGCCATTTCGGGGGGTGCGCGAAAACGCGTTTTCCTAAAATATCGATCGCGCCGGCCTCACAAACGAACCACGGTGCCCAGGCCGAGCCGCTCGGCCCCCACCAGGGCCGCCGCCGCCGCCGCCACGTCCTCCACCGCCACGCCCACGGACTTGAACAGCGTGACCTGCTCGGCCGACTGGCGTCCCTCGGCCCGTCCGGCGACGATCTCGCCCACCTCGGCCGCGATGTGATCCGCCGTGATAAGCCCGTCGCGGATGGGCACGACGAGGTCGCCCGCCTCCTCCAGGGCCGCCGCCCGCTCGTCCACGACGACGCGGGCCCGGCAGACGGTCTCGGCAGGCACCTCGCGGGCGGGCGGCTGGTACGCCCCGACGGCGTTCAGATGGACGCCCGCGGCCAGGTCCGCATCGTCGAACACGGGCTCCGACGCGGTCGTGGCGGTGCAGACCACGTCCGCCCCGGCGAGGGCCTCGGCCGGGCTGGCGGCGGGATCGACCGCGATGCCGAGCCGGCCAGTCATCTCGTCGGCCAGCGCCCGGGCCGCCTCGGGATGCACGTCGAACACGCGGGCCTGCCGGATCGGCCGGACGGCGCAGACGGCCTCCAGTTGGGTCCGGCCCTGGACACCCGCCCCGAAGACGGCGGCCGCCTGGGCGTCCGGACGGGCCAGGAGGTCGGTCGCGGCCCCGCTGGCCGCCCCCGTGCGGACGGCCGTCAGCGAGGCGGCGTCCATGACGGCGATCGGCGCGCCGGTCGTGGCGTCGACGAGGACCATGAGGCCCTGGAGCAGCGGCAGGCCGCGGCCGGGGTTCCCCTTGAGCAGTGTGACGATTTTGACGCCCATCCGCCCGTCGGCCGGGGCGTAGGCCGGCATGACGAGGGCCGTGCCGGCCGGATTTGCGGCGTCGTCGGCGTCCGGCGACGGGCCGCCCAGGGCGAGGTGCGTCCGCGGAGGGACGGCGGCTTCGCCCGCCGATAGGGCCGCCAGGGCCCGTTTCATCGCCTCGACGGCCTCGGTCATCGGCAGGGCCCGGCGGACCTCGTCGGCCGAAAGGCATCGGAGGGTGGCGTGAGGCATGGGCGGCGTCCTCCCCTGGGTTGGTGCGTGCGTACGTGTTACGTTGAGCCGGCGACGGCACGTCGCCGGTTGTTCGCGCGCCGGCACGCTTCGCGCTTTCGCGGCGACCTTCGGTCGCCGGCTCAACGGGCGTGACGGACGTCGTCGGTCAGCGCGGCGGGTGCGGAGACCCGCCGCGCTCCCTGTTTCACCCCTCCCGCCGCGGCAGGGCCTTGGCCGACGGTGCCTGGGCCAGGCCGCCCAAGGCCGTGCATCGCAACTCGGGCGGCAGCATCCGGCCGACGGCGAGCACGGCGTCGACCGTTTCGTCGAGCGGCACGGGGTTGGCGTATCCGCCCAGGACGAGGTCGGCGCAGACGAAGGCGCCGGCGGCCGTAGCGGCGTTGCGGGTGTGACACGGGATCTCGACGATGCCCTGGACGAGGTCGCAGACCGAACCCATGGCGTTCTGGAGGGCGACGGCGGCGGCATCGGCCGCCTGGTCCACCGTTCCGCCGGCCGCCTGGACGCATGCGGCCGCCGCCATGGCGCCGGCGGCGCCGATTTCGACCTGGCACCCGCCCACCTCGGCGGCGAAGGTCGCCCGGGTGGCGAAGATCTGTCCGACGGCCCCGGCGGCCAGCAGGGCGAGGGCGGCCGCGCGGTCGTCCAGCCCGCGCTCCGCCTGCCACGTGACCAAGACGGCCGGCAGGACGCCGGCGGCCCCGCCGGTCGGGGCGGCGCAGACGACGCCGCCGCCGCTCGCGACGTGCATGGCCGCCAGCGCCCGGGCGGCGGCGCGGGTCGCGAAGCCCCCGCCGGCAAGTCGGCCGGCGGCCTCGGCGTCGTAGACGGCTCCGGCGGACGGGGCGAGGAGCAGCATCGGGGGCGGGTCGGCGAGACCCGTGGCGACGGAGTCCGCCATGACGGCGAGCCGGCGCTCGATTTCCGCGAGGACCTCCGCCTCCGGCACCTGGAGGAGGGCCGCCTCCGACGCCATCGCCGCCTCGCCGAGCGATTGGCCGCGGTCGGCGCACACGGCGACCATGTCGGCGGCGCTCTCGAAGAGCGGCCGGCCGGGTTGGGGAAAGAGGAGCGGCTCGGCCGTCCAGACCTCGCGGACGCCGTCGGCCCCACGGAGGCCAGCGAGGTCCTCCGGCGGCAGGGGCGACGTGCGGCGGGCGGTGACCAGAGCCAGGCCCTCGCGCTGCTCGGTTTCGGGCGGCGAGAGACACGCCCCGTCCTCGGCGAGGCGGCGGGCGACGGCGTCGGCGGCCGCGGCGTCGGTCTCGGCGAGGACGACGTGGGCCTCGCCCGCGAGGCGGACGGGCCAGTCGCGGAGGCGGGTGACCTCGACCGCCCCCCCGCCGATGGAGCGGGCCCGGGCGCGGAGCGTCCGGCCGTCGGCGGCCACGAGGTCCAAATCGACGGCATTGGGGTGGTCGGGCTCGGCGAGCGGCTCGACGCGGAAGGCGACGTCGATGCCAGCCGCGGCGGCCTCGTCCAGGGCCCGGTCGAAACGGTCGTCGGTGATGGGCCAGCCGAGCAGAGCGGCGGCGAAGGCGAGGTCGGCCCGCTGCTCACGGAAACACGCGGCGTAGGAGCCGGACGGGTCGAACGTGCACGTTGCCCGGACGGGCGGTGCGCCGAGGAGGGACCGGGCCAGGGCGCCGATGCGATACGCGCCAGCGGTGTGGGAACTGGAGGGTCCCCGCATGACGGGGCCGAGGACGTGGTTGAGGATGCTTTTGGGGATGGGCATGGGGGCTCGCCAGAATATCAAATGTCACATGATAACCGTCAACGGCGCGCGGCCCGCAAGCGGGCCGGCGAACACTCACCGCTACGCGCGCCGGGGCCCTCCCGACGTTCGCGGAAACGACCGGCGACGTGCCGTCGCCGGCTCAACAGCGAAACGGTGGGTGCAAAGCACCCACCCTACGCTCATTTCGCCGGGACGAGGCGGACGTCGACCGGCCGGGGCTTGGCGAGGGCACGGGCCTGCTGGAGGAGGTCGGCGGTGTCGGCCTCGGCCTTTCGGATGGCCTCCTGGCCGGCGCCGGCCTTGCCCGTTTTCAGTCCCGCGCGCCAGGCCCGGTAGATGGTGCGACGGCGCTTCTGGACGAGTTCCAGGACCTCGCGTGCCCCAACGGTCGGCTGCCAGTCGGCGACGGCGTTCAGGTCGAGGCCGGCGGCGAGGTCGGCGGCCGTGACGTACGTGGCCATCTGTCCGCCGGCGTGCAGTTCGTATCGGCCCGCGTCCAGGCCCGTGACGGTGAGCGTGTAGCGGCTGAGGCGGTCGAAGGTGCGTTCGACCGCGAGCGATTCCTTGTCCCACCCCGCATCAACGGGCATCGGCAACGGCGTAGTCCATGTGAAACGCAAGCCCGCCTCCTGTCGCACGTTGCGGACGTCGCCGGCGAGGGCCTTCATGGCCCCCGCGTCGATCTTGGCGTGGGCGACGTCGGCCGGCACGCCGAGGGTCTCCAAGAGCGTCTGGGCCATCAGCCAGTGGCCGGTGGCGTTCGGGTGGACGGCGTCGCCGGCGAGGAAGAAACTGACCTTCTCCTGCCGCCGCGTGCGGAGGTGGTCGTTCGTGGCGGTATGGACGTCGGCCACGAGAAACCCTTCCGGCCGGAGGCCCAGGAGGAAGTCGCTGTACACCTCCAGGACGGTGTCGTAATCGACGGCCGGGTACCTGTAGCCCCAGTGGACGGCGTTCGGGTCGCCGGCGCGGCGGCGGTAGGGGTCGAACGGGGGCGGGGTCATGAAAACGGTGCGGGCGCCGATGCGCTTGCAGCGGTCGATGAGCCGGCGGACGCCGGCGCGGTACTTCTGGAACTTCAGCCCGTCGAACGGGTAGTAGTTGCCGTCATTCATGCCGAAGCAGGCGACGACGATGTCGGGTTTGGCGGCGGCGACGTCGCGGTCGAACCGCTCGTGGGCCCACGGCCGGCGGGGGTTGTGGTCGGGCTCGCTCGTGCCGGAGATCGTCTCGCTGGAGATGCCGGCGTTATCGATGTGGAACGCCTTGTCCGGGAAGCGGGTGATGAGAAACGCGTCGACGTCCTCGACGTAGGCGCCGCCCTGGGTGATGGAGTCGCCGAAGAAGAGGATCGTCTCGCCGCCCTTCAGGGCGCAGGCCGTTTCGGCGGCGTGGGCGGCCGGGGCGAGGGTGACGAGGAGCAGCGCGGCGAGGACGGTGCTGGCGAACGTCGTGGAACGGGCGTGGCGCATGGACGGTCCTTTCGTTGGGCGGGCGGCATGGTCATCCCGGCGTGCCGGGACGTGGCCATGGTGCTCAGCCTTTGCGCGGTGGGTACGGAGACCCACCGCGCTTCGTTGTACGTTGGTTCATGGCCACCCAGCAGCGGGTGGCCATGCCACCCTGCCGAGTATAGACGGTCGGCGGGCGGAGATAAAGCGGAAGGTTGGCGGTCTTGACATCGCGCGCCACGGGGCCTAGGCTCTCGGAGAGAGGCCAAAGGACAATAGCCAACAAAGAACACCCGACACTCAACACCCAAGGGAACGGGCCTCGGGCCCGAGTGGGGCGCGGCCCGCAAGCGGGCCGGCGAACACGGGCGTTTCCGCATGGGTCAGACGGCCCGGAACTTTCGCGAACACGGCTCAGAGGGTGGCACTGGCGGGCAAGCCGCCAGTGGCACCCGGCGGTAGCGCGGCGGGTGCGGGGTCCCGCCGCGCACGACGGG
>Ga0272442_10008208_pt1 | contig 13315 bp, 9 predicted proteins | sample SSMForm2O_FD_200262 | JGI IMG/M metagenome (GOLD analysis project Ga0272442, IMG submission 200262) | Marine sediment archaeal communities from Little Sippewissett salt marsh, Falmouth, MA, United States - SSM-Form-2O | ecosystem: Environmental > Aquatic > Marine > Wetlands > Sediment ...
TCCCCGACAGGCGGGAGATCGACGCCGCGGCAGGGGGATCGGAAGATCCCCTCGATGAGGAGAGGGACACCGTCGTCGACGGCCTGATCCATCGCTACTCCGACCGGTGTCTCGCCATGGTGACATCACGATGTGCCATGTACTGTCGTCACTGCAACAGGAAGCGGAGATGGAAGACGGGCGAGGATGTCTCTCCGGCGTCTCTCCATGCCATGGTGGCCTATGTGGCACGGACACCCCGCCTGCGGGAGGTCATACTCTCGGGGGGTGATCCCCTCATGCTCGGTGATGACTGCCTCGAAGGGTTGCTCGCATCGCTCAGGGCCATCCCCCATGTGGAGGTCATCAGGATCGGGAGCAGGATCCCCGTGGTGCTCCCCATGCGCATCACCCCCGAACTGTGCCGCATGCTCCGGCGGTACCGGCCCCTCTGGTTCAACACCCAGTTCAATCATCCCCGCGAGGTCACCGGTGAGTCGGCACGGGCCTGCGAGCTGCTCGTCGAGGCGGGTATCCCCGTCTCCAACCAGTCGGTACTCCTCAGGGGGGTCAACGACGGGCTGGAGACGATGCGCGATCTCCTCTACGAACTGCAGCGGATCGCCGTCAGGCCCTACTACCTCTTCCACTGTGAACCCGTCAGGGGTGCCACCCATTTCCAGACAGATATCGCCACGGGGAGGGCCATCATGGAGAAGCTCTGGGGCGACGTGTCGGGCCTCTGCATCCCGCGGTACGTCATCGACCTCCCCGGCGGCGGGGGCAAGCGCTCCCTCGAACCCGCCTCCTGTCATGCAGACGATGAAGGGGAGAAGGTGAACTGACGGGTTGCTTTTCTCTTGACACAACGATCCCCCGTACCCTAAGTATATGCGGCACGATACCGGGGGTTCCCCGGGAGATTCAAATACTGCACTGATATTTCTGCGAATATCAATCCACACAACGAGAGAGTGGACCCGTGCGTGGTGATCGGGACAGAATTATTTTGCATCGCAGGTGGCGTTGAGCGAAATGGGAAAGTCGAACATATACTACGGCTGGTATGTCGTTGTTGCGGGATTTTTTATCACCTTCACACTGGGCGAGGCGATGTGGTCCTTCGGTGTGTTTTTCAAGCCCCTGGCGAGTGACTTCGGGTGGAGCCGGGCCGTCGTATCGTCGGGCTATACGGCATTTCTGATCGGCTTCGGCATTTCGTCCATCGTCTTCGGCAGGCTGGCCGACATCTACAGTCCCCGCCCCATTCTTCTGGTGAGCGCACTGCTGGCAGGCACCGGCATCGCTCTCTGCAGCCGTGTCGAGACGATCAATGAGCTTCGTTTTTTTCTCTTTGTGGGGGGGCTCGGCGGCGGGGCTACCTGGTCGGTGCCGACATCGGCGGTGCAAAAATGGTTTTACCAGAGAGAGCGGGCGGGTCTGGCGCTGGGCATCGTTATCTCGGGAATCGGCATCGGGGCGATGGTCTTCACGCCCCTGATCAACTGGTTTATCGCCACCTGGGGGTGGCGGCACTCCTATCTGATCGTGGGCGCCTTCTACTTTCTCATCATTGCCGCCGCCGCTCTCGTCATGAAGAAGAGCCCGGAGGCATCGAAGGAAGAGACGGATGATCCGATATCGACACAACAGTACGAATGGACGGCAGGCACGGTGCTGTTGAACCCCTCCTTTATCGCCATCATGAGTGTTAATTGCCTTGTCGTTATCGCCTTTCAGACGGTAACGGTTCATATCGTACCCTACGCCACCGACCGGGGTGTCTCAATGACAGTTGCGGCCGCAGCGCTCGGTCTGATGGGCGGGTTCTCATTTTTCGGGCGTATCCTTTCCGGTTTCATAGCCGACATAATGCGCTGGCAATGGACACTGGTGGTTGCCTGTACCGGTCTGGGCATTTTTATCCTGTTTCTCATGTTTGTAGAGACCCCATGGATGCTCTACTGCTTTGTCGCCTTCTTTGGCCTGTTCCTGGGGATACGATCACCTGCCCATGTGGGCGTTATCGGAGAATTCTTCGGTATGCGATCCCTGGGAGAATTGATCGGTATCACCTCCGCCGCTGCCATGCTCGCGAGCGCACTGGCCCCCGCCCTTGCCGGTTTTATCTTCGATACCACGGGGAGCTATCTGTGGGCCTTCATCATTGTCATGGTGCTGCTGCTGGTCGGGGGACTCATTGCGGCCCGCATGGAGAAGCCCACAATCCCGCACCGGCCCTGCCAGGGCGGCCTTTCTTCTTGACAGGGTCATCCCCGTCCCTATATGGGTAATGAAACGGTGCGGTGATGTCCCCTGCGGGGCCTCTTGCGGGCATGCATCGTCTTCTGCTTATATCATTGAACTGATTCCTGTGCGGTGATCGAAAGGGGGGTACCAGTCAGTGCGAATGGCCGGTAGCGAATGAGAGAATCGAAGATATTCTACGGCTGGTTTATCGTCGGTGCGGGTTTTTTTATCACCTTCACCCTGGGCGAGGCGATCTGGTCCTTCGGCGTATTCTTCAAGCCGCTGGCGGCACAATTCGGCTGGAGCCGGGCGCTCGTTTCATCAGGCTATACGTCTTTCATGGTCGGTTTTTCCCTTTCCCTTATACTGAGCGGCCGTCTGGCCGACACCTGCAGCCCCCGTCCCATTCTCATGGTAAGCGCCGTGCTGGCAGGCCTCGGCATCGGGCTCTGCAGCCGCGTCGAGACGATCAACGAACTCCGTGCCTTTCTCTTCCTCGCCGGGCTCGGCGGCGGCGCCACCTGGTCCGTGCCGACGGTGACGGTTCAACGGTGGTTTCACCGGAGAGAGCGGCGGGGGATCGCCCTGGGTATTGTCACCTCCGGTGTGGGCCTGGGGGCATTGATCCTGACGCCCCTGATCAATTACCTCATTACGCTTTTCGGATGGCGAGCCACCTATGTGATCCTGGGGGTGCTCTTCTTTATGACCATCGGCCTTTCGGCACTGGTCATGAAGGGAGCGCCCTTGTCCGAAGGGGGGAGGGAAGGGGCCTCCGGGGTGACACCATCTCCTGAAGGCGGGGGACTGACGACGAGGCAGGCCCTCCTGACCCGCGCCTTTGTCTCCGTCATGTTCATCAACAGTGTCATCGTCGTGGCGGGACATACCGTCACGGTCCACATGGTCCCCCATGCCACCGACATGGGAATCTCACCCACCATCGCCGCTGCGGCGCTGGGGCTGATTGGGGGGTTTTCATTTGCCGGGCGTATCCTTGCGGGGATCATTTCGGACCGGATGAACTGGCGGATGACCCTTGCCCTTGCCTGTCTCGGCATGGCGCTCTTTCTCAGCTTCCTCCTCTTCCTCTGTAACACGTGGATACTCTACGGGTTCGTCATCTGTTACGGCATATTTCACGGCATGCGGTCCCCCGCCTATATCGGCGTCCTCGGTGACCTCTTCGGCATGCGGTCCCAGGGGGAACTGATCGGCATCACCTTTGCCATCGCCATGATGCTGGGCGCCTTTGCACCCTCTGTGGCGGGTTTTATCTTCGATGTCACGGGGAGCTATTTCTGGGCCTACATCCTCATCATGGCCCTGCTGACGGCCAGCGGTATACTGGCGTCCCGGCTGAAGCGGCCGGTGCCATGAACTGAAACTCCGCCCTTTCTTCTTGACAGGGTCATCCCTGTCCCTATATGTGTAATGACACGGTGCGGTGACGTCTCCTGCGGGGCCTTACACTGTCGCACCGTGTCCTGCCCATATCATTGTACTGACCCCTGCGCGGTAATCGGGACGGGAGTATCTGTCATTGCGGATGGCCGGAAGCGAATGAGACAATCGAATATTTTTTATGGCTGGTTTGTCGTTGCCGCCGGCTTTTGTATTACCTTCGCGCTGGGTGAGGCGATCTGGTCCTACGGCGTGTTTTTCAAGCCGCTGGCGGCCGAGTTCGGCTGGAGCCGTGCACTCGTTTCGTCGGCCTTCACTGCATTCATGATCGGCTTTTCCCTGTCCGTCATCGTCAGCGGCCGTCTGGCCGACACCTGCAGTCCCCGCCCCATCCTTCTCGTAAGCGCCCTGCTGGCAGGCCTCGGTGTGGCACTCTGCAGCCGTGTCGAGACGATCAACGAACTCCGTGCCTTTCTCTTCCTCGCCGGGCTCGGCGGCGGTGCCACCTGGTCGGTGCCGACGGTGACGGCACAACGGTGGTTTCACCGGAGAGAACGGCGGGGGGTTGCCCTGGGCATCGTCACCTCCGGCGTCGGCCTGGGGGCGATGGTGCTGACGCCCCTGATCAGCCATTGTATTATTGCCTTCGGCTGGCGGGTTACCTATCTGATCCTGGGGGCGCTCTATCTGGTGATGATCGGCGCCCCGGCGCTGGTGATGAGGCAGTGCCCCGCCGATTCGGTGGAACAGGGGGAGGACGACGCCGGTGCCGACGATCAGGGACTGACGATGAGACAGGCCCTCATGACCCGCGCCTTTGCCTCCGTCATGATCATCAACTGCATCATCGTCGTGGCCTGTCAGACGGTCAATGTCCACATGGTGCCCCATGCCACCGATGTGGGGATGTCGCCCACCGTGGCCGCCGCGGCGCTGGGACTGGTGGGGGGATTTTCCTTCGTCGGGCGCATCCTGGCGGGGGTCGTCGCGGACCGGACCAACTGGCAGATGACACTGGCCCTCGCCTGTCTGGGAATGGCGCTCTTTCTCGGCTGTCTCCTCTTTCTCCGGTATACCTGGGTACTCTACGGCTTCGTCGTCTGTTACGGCACATTTCACGGCATGCGATCACCGGCCTATATCGGTGTCCTCGGTGACCTCTTCGGCATGCGGTTCCAGGGAGAACTGATCGGCATCACCTCGGCCGTCGCCATGCTGCTGGGGGCCTTCTCTCCCTATGTGGCGGGCTTTATCTTCGATGTCACGGGGAGCTATGCCCTGGCCTTCATCCTCATCATGGCACTGCTTGTAATGAACAGCATCATGACGGGCATGCTCAAGAGGCCCTTGCCCTGATCTCCTCAATTGCCGCGTCTTCCGGTGGAAATCCTCATCCGCGCAGGGGCCACCCAAAAAAATCTTTACAGAACCGGTAGGGCATAGTAAGCGAATCCGATAGGAAGGGAAGATTGGTGAAATCATTCCATGTCATCAAACCATACCTGAAGCGGCGACGCGCCCTCATCGTCACGGGAATCCTGTGCCTCATGGGCGTCGACACGCTCCAGCTCTTCATCCCCCGGGTCATCAAACGGGCCGTCGATGACCTGACCATGCTTCGCGCCGACGGGATGCAACTCGCCGTCTATGCCGGGGAGATCCTCGCCATAGCCGTCATGATGGCACTCCTGCGCTTTGTGTGGCGGCGCTTTCTCATCGGGACGTCGAGGGAGATCGAGCGGGATATCCGCAACCGGCTCTTTTCCCACATCCAGACACTGTCGGCGGATTACTTCGGTACAACAAAGACGGGCGACCTGATGGCCCATGCCACCAATGACATCAACAACATTCGCATGGCCGTGGGTATGGGGATGGTTGCCATGACTGACGCCGTCTTTCTGGGGAGCGCCGCCATCTGCTTCATGGCCTACATCAATGTCAAACTGACGCTCTTTGCCCTCATACCCATGCCCGCCATCGTCCTGGTGACGCGGACACTGGCGCGAAAGATGCACTCCCGCTACACGAAGGTGCAGGCCACCTTTTCGGATCTGACGGAGACAGTGCGGGAGAGCTTTGCCGGCATCCGCATCATCAAGGCCTTCAATCGCGAAGGGAATGCCACCAGGCGCATGCGGGACGTGTCGAACCGGTATATCAGGGAAAATATCAGGCTGGTGAAGGTCACGGGGATGTTCTTCCCCATGATGGTCCTCTTTACCAATCTGAGCCTGGCCGTGGTCCTTTTCCTGGGGGGGCGTCAGACGATAACGACGGAGATCACCGCCGGTGATTTCGTCGCCTTCATCTCCTATCTCAACCTCCTGACGTGGCCCATGATGGCCATGGGCTGGGTCACCAACCTGATCCAGCGCGGTTCCGCCTCACTGGACCGGATCGACCGCATACTGCAGACAAAGCCGGCTATCGTCGAGACAGAGGACGTCGTACCGGCACCGCCCCTGAAGGGTACCATCTCTTTTCAGGGAGTGACCTTTTCCTATGAGCGTGAGGGACTAGCCCTCCTGTCGGATATCGGTTTCACCGTCGAAGGGGGTGCCGTCCTCGGCATCGCCGGCCCCCAGGGGAGCGGCAAGACGACGCTCCTGCGGCTCATTCCCCGCATCTACGATGTCACCGGCGGCGCCATAGTCATCGACGGCAGGGACATACGCGACATGAAACTCGATGACCTGCGCGAGGCCATCGGCTTCGTGTCGCAGGAACCCTTCCTCTTTTCCGGCACCATCAGGGACAACATCACCTTCGGCGCCGCCATCGATGAGGCAGCCCTCATCGGTGCCGCCAGGGCCGCCGCCCTCTACGACACGGTCATGTCCTTTCCCGACGGCTTCGACACCGTCGTCGGCGAAAAGGGGATCGTCCTCTCGGGGGGGCAGAAGCAGCGGATCGTCATCGCCCGGGCACTGATCAAGGACCCCCCCATCCTGCTGCTCGACGATCCCATCGGCCAGGTGGACACGCAGACGGCGGCGGCGATCATCGAGACGATCCGTTCCATGGCCCGTGAAAAGACGATCATCATCAGTTCACACCGTCTGCCGGCGATCCAGTTTGCCGATCAGATCATCATACTGGAAGGGGGACAGGTGGCGGAATCGGGGACCCACGACTCGCTCATCGCCCTCGACGGATACTACGCAAAGACCCATTTCATCCAGAGTGCCGAGGCACCGGCACAGCAGGGGATGTGACGACCATGGCCGACGGGACCAGCATATTCGACGAAGGGAAACTGGGCAGGGCCCGTGACGCGGGCCTCCTGCGGCGGCTCTTTCCCTATGTGCGGCCCTACCGGCGCGTCCTTTCACTGGCCCTTGTCCTGATCGTGCTCATCACGGTGGTGGAACTCGCCATTCCCTTCGTGACGAAGGTCGTCATCGATCGCTATATCGTCCCCGGGGAGACCACCGTCGGTATCGACGGGAGTGATAAGACCAGATATCTGACCGTCGATCCATCGGACCCGGCGGTCAGGGAGATCATCGATGACTATCCCGATATCATGAAGAGCCGCGGCGATGCTGTCATCATCCCCTACGAAGACCTCGATTTACTCCCTCCCGATGTCATCGCGCAGCTTCGCGCCGGTGATCTGGCGGGCATCTCTTATGCCGTCGCCGGTCTCCTCATCCTGATCGTCATCGCCTTTTTACTGACATCGGGGCAGATCCTTATCATGGAATTCGCGGGTCAGCGGATCATGCACGACATGCGCATGCAGCTCTTTACGCACATCCAGGGACTCGCCGTCCGCTTCTTCAACCGGAATCCCGTGGGGCGGCTCGTGACGCGAGTCGCCAACGACACGCAGAACATGCACGAGATGTTTACCTCCGTCATCGTCTTCGTCATCAAGGACATCTTCCTCGTCGCGGGAATCACCGTGGTCCTCTTCTCCATCGACTGGCGCCTGTCACTCCTGGTCTACTGCCTCTTCCCCCTCGTCTTCTTCACGGCATACCGCTTTTCACGGGTGGCACGGGGTGCCTTCCGGACGCTCCGCGTCAAGATAGCAGAGATCAACTCCACCTTCTCCGAGACCATCGGCGGCATGCAGGTGATACAGCTCTTCAACCAGGCACGGGCAAACTACGGGGCCTTCAGGGGGATCAACGGCGATTACTACCGGGCGGCCATGGAGCAGATCACCGTCTTCGCCATCTTCATGCCCCTCATCGAACTGATCAGTTCCGTAGCCCTGGCCATCGTCATCTTCTACGGCGGCGGGAGCATGCTTGCCGAACGCATCACACTGGGGACGCTGGTGGTCTTCATATCCTACATCAGGATGTTCTTCAGACCCATACGGGACATCGCCGAAAAATACAATATCGCCCTCAACGCCTTCTCATCGGCGGAACGGATATTCCTCATTCTCGACGAAGACGACGTCATTCCCGAGGCGGAGCCGGGGGAAGGAAAAGAGGTTCCCCCACAGATGGAATCGCTGACCTTCGAAAAGGTCTCCTTCTCCTACGTGGCCGGTGAGACCATTCTCGATGACATCTCCTTTCGCATCGGCGCCAACGAGACAGTGGCCGTCGTGGGCCCCACGGGAGCGGGGAAGACCACGCTGGTCAATCTCATCACGCGCTTCTACGACCCCGACAGCGGTACCATAGCAATGAACGGGACGGACATCGGGAGATTTCATGCCGCCCGCCTGCGTGACAGGATCGCCATCGTCATGCAGGACCCCTTCATATTCTCCGGTACCATCAGGGACAATATCTTTGCCGGGAAAGCAGACAAGACAGAGGAAGAGATCGACGCCGTCCTGGAGGCATCCTACTGCCGATCCTTCATCGAAGGCCTTCCCGGGGGGATCGACACCGAGATGCGAGAGGGGGGGTCGTCGCTCTCCAGTGGCGAACGGCAGCTTCTCTCCATCGCCCGGGCACTGGCCCACGATCCCCAGTTGATCATATTCGACGAGGCCACGTCATACATCGATTCGGAGACGGAGGACAGGATACAGGACGCCCTCTTCAACCTGGCGAAAGACCGCATGGCCATCATCATCGCCCACCGCCTCAGCACGGCCCGCATCGCCGACCGTATCATGGTCCTGCGCGACGGCAGGATCGTCGAGACGGGCACCCACGACGAACTGATCGCCCGACAGGGATTCTACTATCGGCTCTATGAACTGCAGGGCTAATGGGGTCAGGCTTGACTCATTGACACATTGATGTTTCGCAGGCTGGAAATGTCCATTAGTCAAGCCTGACCCCGCTGACTGTAAAAAAGTCCTTGATTTTTTATGTGACAGGCGTATGATTTCTCTGAAGTACTTTTCTTGACATCCTATAATCGCAATCATAATTCTTTACTGTCAAAAGAGGGAATGATGATCTGACGAACAACAGGCCCCTTGACACATCCAGTGACGGGGTTTTTTATGTGCATGAGAAAGATGTGGCCTCTTATACAGTTTCTGTACAAGACGCCGTGATAGTACTATGTGTGGCCAGGATCGACAAACGGATGTTCTTACCGGTTGAAAATGTCAATTAGTCAAGCCTGACCCCGGGAGCGAAGAAGATGAAGGCCAAAAAAATCGTCACGGAACTGCTGTCTGGAGCAGGTATCTCCATTAATGGCACCATGCCGTGGGACATCCAGGTCCATGACGATGGGATCTACCGACGAGTCCTCAGTGAAGGAAATCTGGGTCTGGGAGAATCCTATATGGACGAGTGGTGGGACTGTGAGGCCCTGGACGAATGTATCAATAGACTTTTGAGAGCCAGGCTCGACCAGGAGGTACTGAGAAACTGGAAAACGTCATTGTATGTATTACAGACAAAACTTTTTAATCGACAGAAAATATCTCGATCGTCGCATGTGGGAGAACAGCATTACGATCTGGGGAGCGATCTCTATCGGGCCATGCTCGATACCAGATTAAACTATACCTCTGCCTATTGGAAAGACGCTGAAGACCTTGAGCAGGCGCAAGAGGCCAAATTGGACCTTATTTGTAGAAAGATAGACCTCAAACCGGGGATGACTGTCCTCGATCTGGGCTGCGGCTGGGGTGGCTTTGCCAGATATGCGGCCGAAAGATATGGCGTGAACGTCGTGGCAGTCAACATATCCAAAGAACAGGTGAAACTTGCCAGAGAACTGTGCGCGGGTTTACCCGTTGAGATACGGCTCCAGGATTACCGTAAAGTCGAGGGAACATTTGATGCCGTGATTTCCATTGGAATCATGGAGCACGTGGGATACAAGAATTACCGAACCTACATGGAGGTTGTCAATCGTTGCCTGAAAGATGATGGCGTCGCCTTTATCCATACCATCGGCGGTAACAGGAGCGTGACCAATGCAAACAGGTGGACCGACAGATATATCTTCCCCAATGGCATGCTGCCCTCAATCAGCCAGTTATCGAAGGCCATGGAAAGGGTGTTCGTCATCGAAGACTGGCACAATTTCGGGCCGGATTACGACAAGACACTCATGTCCTGGTATGAAAACTTCCATCATGCCTGGCCCGAATTGAAACAAAGATATGGCGACCGATTTTACCGGATGTGGCGGTTTTATTTGCTGAGCAGTGCGGGAGCCTTTCGATCACGCAATCTGCAGGTATGGCACATTGTCATGACAAAGACAGGCAGGGCGCAACCGGACTGCAGAATCGGCTGATACAAGTGAAAACCTTCAGGAATGCCTGCTCTATCGGGTAGCTCAACTCTGGTGGTATATGAGATATGCCAAAGTCATTATTGTCGGTGGTGGGCCTGCAGGCTCTACCTGTGGATGGAGATTAAGGCAACAGGGCATCGACAGTCTCATCCTGGATAAACAGGAATTTCCCCGAACAAAGCTATGCGCAGGGTGGATAACGCCCCAGGTCATCGACGATTTGATGATCGATATACAGGGTTATCGGCAGAGCCTTACGAGATTCAATGAATTTCATGTCCATATCTACGGCAGAGAATTAACATTACCAGTCAATCAGTATGCCCTTCGACGCTATGAGTTCGATCACTGGCTTCTGAAGCGATGCGGCGTCCCCGTAGAGGCGCACAAGGTTACCGATATACAGAGAGACGGCGAGTATTACGTCATTGACGATACCTACTATTGCCGATATCTGGTGGGAGCCGGCGGCACGCACTGTCCCGTCTATCGGACATTTTTCAGGCACAGTAATCCCCGGGACAGGGATTTATTGATAGTCACCCTCGAGGAGGAATTCCCCTACGACTATCACGATGGGAACTGTCACCTCTGGTTTCTTCAGAACAGGCTCCCCGGATACTCCTGGTATGTCCCCAAAAGCACTGGATATGTAAATATCGGCATCGGCGGCTTCTCTGAAAAATTAAAGGCCAATGATGATACCATAAAAAGGCAATGGCACCTTTTTGTCAATGAACTGGAGAGACTCTCACTGGTTACAGACCGTCGTTGGAATGCCGGGGGATATGTGTACTATATAAGGAACAGTAGAGATGTGGTACAATATGACCGGGCATGTATCATTGGAGACGCCGCCGGTCTGGCGACACGGGATATGGGAGAGGGCATCGGTCCTGCCGTCAGGAGCGGCATACTGGCCGCCGATGCCATCGCCTCCGGTAAACCGCTTTCTCTGAGTCCGGTGAAAAGATACAGCTTTCCCCGGTATAAGACCGGGATCAAACTATTCGCTGCATACCTGGGGTCAGGCTTGACTTATTGACAAAAAGGTTGTTTCGCCAGTTGTAAATGTCAATAAGTCAAGCCTGACCCCGCTGGAGGAGGCAATCGATGAGCGATACAAGACATCTGTACATATTGTGGGCCAATGACAATCCCGTGACGGCGGAAAAAATGGTCTTCATGTATGCCGTAAATTCACTCCGTTACGGCTGGTGGGACAAGATCACCCTGATCGTGTGGGGTGCCACCGCTCAACTGGTCAGTGAAAATATCACCATACAGGGAAATATACGTGAGGCACTGGATGCGGGTGTCCATGTGACGGCCTGCAAGGCCTGTGCGGACCAGCTGGGTGTGACGGAACTGCTGGAAGGGCAGGGTATCGAGGTCACATACTGGGGTGTCCCGCTGACCGAGATCCTGTCGAGCGGTGAGCGGCTGCTGACCATATAACAGTGTGTTGCACAGAATCACGGTGCATTGTACACTGAGACTGTGCCGGGAGCGGGTGCACTGTCCCCTGATGAAACAGTGATCGTTACCGTGGGTCATGCATCGATCCGTTCGGTATAAAAACCGTTGACGAGCTGCCCGCTGTTTGCGGGCGGCCGCTCTTGTATGGGAGGACATATGGACATATCTCTCTACCAGGTAGATGCCTTTGCATCGAAGGTCTTTGCGGGGAATCCGGCGGCGGTGTGCCCCCTCGATGAGTGGCTCCCCGAAGACGTCATGCAGTCCATCGCGACGGAAAACAATCTCTCTGAAACGGCCTTTTTCGTGCAGGAGGGTGACGGGTTCCACATCCGGTGGTTCACCCCGGCCAGCGAGGTGGATCTGTGCGGCCACGCCACGCTGGCCTCGGCCCATGTCCTCTTCACCATGCTGGGCTATGAGGGAGAGACCGTTGCCTTTGATTCCGCGTCGGGCAGACTGTCCGTGACGAGGGATGGTGAGTGGCTCTCCATGGACTTTCCGGCACAACCGCCGGTCCCCTGCGATGTCCCGGATGAAATCGTGAAGGCCTTCGGTATGGCACCCGTCGAGTGTCTCAGGTCGGAAGACTATGTCGTCGTCTTTGATCAGGCACGCGATATCGCATCGGCACAGCCGGATCTGGAGCCGTTGAAACGGCTCGATCTGCGCGGCGTCATCATTACGGCACCATCCGCCCGCTATGATTTTGTGACCCGCTTCTTTGCACCGCGCCTGGGAATCCCGGAAGATCCCGTGACCGGTTCCGCCTATACACAGCTCGCGCCCTACTGGGAATCGAGGCTCGGTCCCAGGCGGTTCCGTGTGAAACAGGTCTCCCCGCGGGGCGGTGAGTTGACCTGTGAGGTCGCCGGTGATCGCGTCCTCATAGCGGGCAGGGCCGTATCATACATGGAAGGCCTCATCACCATCTAATTGCTAACGGGGTCGGGCCTGACCCCAAAGAGGGGAACAGATATGACACCGGACCCGACGACACTATTGGACATGGCGGGGATAACGACACCGCTGATCGGATTCTACGATGTAGCTGATCCGTGGCCCTTTGAACCCTTTGCAAGACCGGGACGATGCATCTTTTCCTGCTACAAGGACTGGCTGCAGGGCCAACGTGTCTGCATATCCGAAGGCACCTGCAGCTGCCAGGGGGGCGGTTACTGGGTTGGCGGCGTCATGCCCGGGTGGGTCAGGAATGTGGCGGGAACGGATCGCGAGCCCCGTGAGATTTTCGCCCATGGTCTGAACCGGCGGGAGGGCTTCAAATCCTCGGATGAACTGCTGTGTCAGTGGTTCGGGAATCTCAACCCCTATATCATAGAGAAGGGATACGTAGTGATCGGTCCCTTACAGGACGATCACTACGAAGACCTGAAGACCGTGACCTTTTATGTGAACCCCGATCAATTGAGCCTCTTGATCCTGGGAGCCGAGTATAACAATGCCTCGACAGAGGATACGCCGGTACGGGCACCCTTCGGGTCGGGATGCGGCCAGATAG
>Ga0272442_10008209_pt1 | contig 13315 bp, 16 predicted proteins | sample SSMForm2O_FD_200262 | JGI IMG/M metagenome (GOLD analysis project Ga0272442, IMG submission 200262) | Marine sediment archaeal communities from Little Sippewissett salt marsh, Falmouth, MA, United States - SSM-Form-2O | ecosystem: Environmental > Aquatic > Marine > Wetlands > Sediment ...
TGGACGGCCTCGGCGAGGTCTCGCTCACCGGCGAGGACGTCATCGTCACCGAGACTCCGCAGGAGGGGTGGGCCGTCGCCCGGGAGGGCGAGACGGTGGCTCTCGACCTGGCCATCACGCCCGAGCTGACCGCGCTGGGCCTGGCCCGCGAGGCGGTGCGCCTCGTGCAGGACACCCGCAAGAGGGCCGGCCTGGAGGTCACCGACCGCATCGACCTGGCATGGTCAGCCAGCGGCGACGTCGCCGACGCCCTTCGGACGCACCGCGACCTGGTGGCCGGGGAGGTACTGGCGGTCTCGGTGAGCGAGAACCTCGACGACGTGCCGGACGGCACGCAGGCGAGCGACGAGACCGGCGCCCTCACGCTGCGGCTACGCCGGCACGGCTGAGCTAGCCCTTGCCGCCGTTCCCGTCGTCCCCGTCACCTTCGGCGGGTGCGTCGGTCGCCGCGGGCGCCTCCACGTCGGAGCCGTCCAGCGAGGGCTCCTCCAGACGCCGCATCTGCTCGGTGTGGTAGGCGACCAGCCGGGACCGGTACTCGCGCTCGTGCGCGCGCAGGTCGTCGATCTTGGTGCGCATCTGGGTCTCTTGGGCGTCCAGCTCGCTCGTCAGCTGCTCGCGACGCTGCTCGGTCTCGGCCTCCATCGCCTGAGCGCGGCTGGTCGCCTCGGCGAGCATCGAGTCGGACCGTCGGGTCGCATCACCCAGCATGGCGTTGGCCCGCTGGGTGGCCTCCTCCACCATGGCGTTGGCCCGCTGGGTCGCCTCCTCGATCATGGAGTCCGACTGCTGCGTGGCGTCGGCCACCATCTTCTCGGCCTTGCTCGTGGCGTCGCTGATGAGCGCGTCCGCACGGGCCTGTGCCTCGTTGACGAGGTTGTCCGCGGCGGTCTGGGCGTGGGTGAGGATGGTCAGCGCCTGCTGCGGGGCATCGACGTCGGCCGCCACCGCGCGCTGGATGGTGGTGTCGCTCACCCGGGCCGCCTCGGCTGCCTCCCGGGCGGACTCGACGGCTGGAGCGGGCTCGGGCGCAGCAGGCTCCTGCTGGACCGGCGCTGGGGCCGGGGCCGGGGCGCCCGATCTGGCCGCCTCGAGCTGCTGACGCAGGTCGTCGTTCTCTGCATACAGGCGGCGCAGCTCGGCCTCGACCTCGTCGAGAAACTGGTCGACCTCCTGCATGTCGTAGCCCTCGCGCAGGCGAACCGTGAGGAACTCCTTGTTCTGCACGGCTTCGGGGGTCAGGGTCATGCGTCACCTCACGACAGGTCTCGACGGGTCTCGATGGGTGGTGCCGGGTCTTGATGGGTAGGTCATGCTCGCGTCGTTCCGCTCCGGCGGCTACAGCCGCGAGACGAGGCCCAACGCTATCTGTACCGCGATGATCAGGATGAGGAAACCCAGGTCTAGCGACACCTGCCCGATGCGCAGCGGGGGAATCACCCGCCGCAACGCCTTCAGCGGTGGGTCGGTGACGGTGTAGACGGCTTCGAGCACCAGCACCATGGGCCCGCGGGGCTCCCAGCTGCGGGAGAGCACGAACACCCAGTCGAAGACCAGCCTGGCCAGCAGGGCGATGAAGAACAGCCACAGGACGGTCGACAGAACCGCACCGACGATCGTCACATCTGCAAGCGTAACCGGCGTGGGCCGAACCGCATGGCCGGGCGCCTCCACCAGGGGCCGGCGCACGCCGGTACGGGACCCCGCTGGGGGTGATCGAACCGGAAGTCGCTTCGCACCATTCGGTCACCGAGCGCACGGGTCCTTGTCCCCTTGCAGCGAGTGCCGGCTCGGAGTCAGGTGAAGGGGCGCACAACGGAGGTGCCCATGGAACGCGACCCCGCACTGATCCTCGCCGAGAAGCACGTCGAGTCGGTGCGCGACTTCTTCTACCACCTGATGGTGTTCGTCGTGGTCAACGCCGTCCTGGTGATCATCGATCTGCGGGCCACCGGCGCGCAGACCGTGCTGGGCCTGGACTGGGCCTACTGGCTCATCCTGTTCTGGGGGCTGGGCCTTGCCGGGCACGGCATCTCGGTGTTCTTCGACAACTACCGCGTCGCCAAGGAGTACGAGGCTCTGAAGGCCAAGGAGCACGAGGCGCTTCGGGGCTAGGAGTCACACCCCACCGGTGGCGCGGACCGACCTCACGGCTCGCCCGGCCGTGCGTGGATATACCCCTGGGGGTATACTCGTCCCATGACCTCCCCGGACCCCACCGCCCCCCTCTGGCTCTACGACGGCGACTGCGGAATCTGCGCCGACGGCTCGGCGCGCATTCGCGATGTCATCGCCCCGCCGGTGCAGATGGCTGCGTACCAGTCCGTCGACCTGGGCGAGCTCGGCGTGGACGAGTCCGCCGTCCTCGACGGGCCGGTGCTGCGCCTGCCGGACGGTTCGTACCGCGTCGGCCCCGAGGCCATGGGCACGATGCTCGACCTGGCCGGGTACCCCTACCGGGCCGTCGGCAAGATCATGCTGGCCCCCGGCATCCGCAACGGGCTGCGCCTCATCGGCCCGCGCATGTACCGGGCCCGGCATCATCTTCCGGGCGCGGACGCCTCCTGCGAGGTCAGCGCCGCCTGAGCCGCGGCCCGAGCCGGGACGGGCGTCAGCCGTCCGAGGGCGGGGCCTGCGACGGCAGACCCTCCGCGGCCGGCTCGTCGAGCGTCGTGGCCGGGGGCCGCGCTGCCCCCGCCGCGTAGCCCGCCGTCCCGATGGCAAGGCCGCTGAGCGGCACCGTGAGGACGTGCAGCACCAGGATCGCCAGCACGACCGCGGACGTCCGAAGGTCAGGACGGTCGAGCAGCACCCCGAGCAGGACGAGTCCCACCCCGAGCACTGCCGCCTTCGACACCGCACTGGCCCGGGTGAGGGCATCCGGCAGCCGCAGCAGCCCCACCCCGGCGAGCAGCACGAGTGCGGCACCGAGCACCTGGACGACACCGGCGACGGTCACGACCGTCCACCTCCCCGCCGCACGAGCCGCGTCAGCGACACCGTGGCGATGAAGCCGGCCAGCACGGCGACCAGTGCGATGTCCATGAGCACGGGCCGCTCGAGCCGCACGGCGAGCAGCACGATGACCGCGACGGCGACGACGAAGACGATCTCCGCGGCGACCACCCTGTCGGTGGCGCTCGGTCCGCGCACGACGCGCACGAGCGCCGGAAGCACGGCCAGCGCGAGCAGGACGAGGGCCAGATCTGTTCCGGTCACGACGCCTCCCTCCCGCTCTGCGGGTAGCGGAACCCGCGAAGCACCCGGGTCTGCAGGTCGTCGATCTCCTCGCGCAGCCGGTCGGGGTCCCTCCCGTACACCCCGTGCACCCAGATGGCCGACTCCGTGATCCCGACCGGCAGGGTTCCCGGCGTGAGCGTGATCAGCCCGGACACGGTGGCGACCTCCGCTCGAGTACGCGTACGCAGCGGCACGACCAGCACCACGGGGGCGATGCGCGCCGACGGCGCGACGACGTCTCGAGCGACCTGCAGCGATGCCCGGATGATGGCGCCCGTGGCCCACAGCACCAGGCCGAGCAGCGCAACGATGCGCCCCGGGCGCAGCCACGCGGTGATCGCTGTCATGGGCTGCGCACCGCCTCGACGTACGCCTCGGGCGAGGCCAGGCCGGCTGCGGCTGTCTCGGCGAGCCCGATCAGCCACTGGGGGGCGACGCCCACGGCCAGGCTGGCCATGGCGAGCACCAGGCCGGGCGCCACCAGCGCCGCCTGCCAGTGGCGGGGGTGAGGGTCCCTGCCGACCTCGTCCGGGGACGGGTCGGGACGGTCGCCCCAGAACACACCGTTGCCGAGCTTGAGCATCGACATCAGGGTGCCCACGCTGACGAGCAGAGCGATGGCGAACACCCAGCCTTGCTGGTCCGCCAGAGCCGCGCGCAGCACCAGCAACTTGGCCCAGAAGCCCGACAGCGGCGGCAGCCCGACCAGGGACAAGGCACCGAGGAAGAACGCCAACGCGACCCAGCGGTGCAGGCGTGCCTCGCCTCCGAGCCTGCCGAGGTCGCCGGTCCCGCGCCTCACCTCGATCGCACCGACGGAGAGGAAGAGGGACGTCTTCACCACCGTGTGGTGCACGAGGTAGAACACCACCGCGGTGAGCCCGACCGTGCCGGCCAGCACGAGGCCGACCAGGATGTAGCCGACCTGGCTGACCATGTGGAACGCCAGGATGCCGCGCATGGTGGGGCCTCCGAGAGCCCCGAGCACCCCGATCACCATGCTCGCCAGCATGACCACGATGACCACGACGCGCACCGCGCTGCCCGGCACCACCACCAACGTCATCACCCGGATCAGTCCGTACACGCCGATCTTGGTCAGCAGCCCGGAGAAGATCGCGGTCACCGCCGGGGTCGCAGCCGGGTAGGTGGCGGGGAGCCAGCTGTGCACCGGGACGAGGGCGGCCTTGACGCCGAGGGCGACCACGACGACTCCCGTCGCCACCGCAACGGCACCGGCGCCGGTGGCCAGGCCGGCCAGCTCGGCGAGGTTGACCGTGCCGGCGGTGGCGTAGACGAGCCCGACGCCGCCGAGCAGGATCGTCGACGCTGCCAGGTTGACCGCCAGGTAGAGCCGCGTCGCCCGCAGGGCGGCAGGTGTGCCTCGCCGAGCCAGGAGCACGTACGAGGGCAGCAGCGCCACCTCGATCATGACGAACAGGTTGAACAGGTCGGCGGTCAGGTACGCGCCGTACACGCCGGCGGTCATCATCAGCAGCATCGGTGCGAACCACGGGTCGTCGTCGTCGCCCGCGGCGATGGCGAACACCACGCCGGCGAGGACGAGCAGCCCCGACACGGTGAGCATCAGCGCACTGAGCGTGTCCGCGGCGAAGGGGATGGCGATGCCCGGGACCCACCCCGCCACCTGGGTGGCCACCACGTCGCCGTCGGACGTCGCAGCGACCAGGGCGACCCCGCCGCCGATGACGGCAAGCGGCACCGCCACCAGCAGCAGGCGCGACACCACCACGCGCTGCACGAGCATGCTCACGATGGCAGCCAGGAACGGCACCGCGACGACGAGCGGAAGCAGCGCGCTCACCGTGGGGCCTCCCCGACGTCGTCGTCAGCGTCGTCGCGCGCCGACGATCGGGCAGCCAGGCCGAGCAGGAAGACCGTCACGCCGAAGGTGATGACGATCGCGGTCAGGACGAAGGCCTGCGGCAGCGGGTCAGCCGCCGTCGCCGGGTCGAGGTCGTCACCGATGAAGGCAGGCTCGCGGCGCGAGGCACCGCCCGCGGCCAGGATGATGAGGTTGACGGCGTGCCCGAGCAGCACGAACCCCAGGACGAGACGCAGGGTCCCCCGCCGGGAGAGCAGGAACACTCCGGCGGCGACCAGCACCCCGACGGCGACGGCGAGTGTCATGCGTCCACCTGCTCGGGGTGGGGTGCGGCGGCTGCCTCGCCCGCAGCCTCCAGCCTGTCGACGGCCTCGCTGACCAGCCCGAGCACGACCAGCACGACGCCCAGGTCGAACAGAAGAGCGGTGGTGGGGTCGCCGAGCAGCGGGAGGCTCGCCTTGAGCGGCTCTCCGAAGGCTCCGGCGGCGACCAGCCCGAGCAGCGCCGTGCTCGTCGTCGTCGCGAGCCCCCCGGCCAGCAGCACCCGCGGTGACGGCAGCAGCGACCGCCAGCCGGCCCGCCGAGCCACGACGACAGCGAGACCGAGGACGAGCCCGGCGATGAAGCCCCCTCCTGGCAGGTCGTGACCCCGCCAGAACAGCACGGCGGCGGTGGCGCCCAGTGCGGGGACGACCACGCGGGCCCCGGCTGACAGCACGTCGGCCTCCGATGCACGGAACCACGCCGTCGCCGCCGGGGGAAGGGCACCCAGCAGCACCTGCAGGCCGACTGCGGCGGCGACGAGCACACCGATCTCGCCGAGGGTGTCCAGCCCGCGGAAGTCGACCAGCACCGTGTTCACCACGTTGGAGCCGCCGGTCGCCCGCTCCGCCTCCGCGAGCAGGTAGTCCCCGGCCGGCGACCGGGGCGCCCTGCCGGTCAGCAGCCACACCGCTGAGGCGGCGACGGCGCCGAGACCGATGGCCAGCACGGCCGAGCCCGCCGTGCCCAGACGGCTGCCCGCCGCAGGCAGCAGATCAGGACGGCCCCGCAGCACCGGCACGGCCACGACGACGGTGAGCAGCTCGACCAGCAGGAGCGTCAGGGCGACGTCGGGAGCGCCGAGCAGCAGCAGCCCCGCGGTGAGCGCGAAGCCAACGACACCGACGAGCACCAGTGCGGTCAGCGACCTGCGGGCGAGGGCGAGCGCGGCGATCGCCGGCACCAGCACGACGAGCACCACCACGTCAGCGGCGCGGCTCGTCCCGTCCAGCGGCGGCCCGACCGGCGTGACGAGCACCAGTCCCCAGCCCAGCACAGCAACCAGGCCGACCGCCACGAGGGCCAGGTGGGGGCCGGGGCGTGAGCCGCTCGGGCGTCCGACTCGAGCGCCGAACGCCAGTGCACCCGTCCACGCCCGGTCGAACAACCCGGGCGAGATCGGTGTCGTGGGTCGGTTCAGCACCGGCATGAGCCGGGTTCCCCACCGGTGGATCGAGTAGCCGAGAGAGAGCGCGACCGCCGACATGCCGAGGGCGATGGTGAAACCGTGCCACAGCGCCAGGTCGGCGCTGGCAGCGTCGACACCGGTGTCGGCGACAGTTCGGTCCACCAGCGGGTTGAGCACCTGAGGGACGAGGCCGAGGACGAGGCCGAGAACTGCCGGTATCGCCGCGGGCAGCAGGAATGCCGCCCCGGGGTCGTAGAGGTCCGGCTGGCGGACGGGACCGGCGAACGCCCCGACGAGGATGCGCATGCTGTAGGCGAGCGTGAGCGCTGCAGCGAGGACGGCGATGGCTCCGGTGGCGATCGAGAGCGCCGCAACGTCCCCGGCCCAGGTCGCGTCCGAGACCCCGATGAAGGCGTAGAACGACTCCTCCTTCGCCACGAAGCCCACCATCGGCGGCACCCCTGCCATCGAGAGGGCGGCGAGCCCGGTGAGCACCGCGGTCACGGGCATGACGCGACGCAGACCCGACAGCTCGCGCACGTCCCGGCTGCCCGCCTCGCGGTCGATGATGCCGACGAGCATGAAGAGGGTGGCCTTGAACAGCGCGTGCGCGAGCGTCAGCAGTGCGGCGGCAGCCAGCGATGCGGTTGTGCCGACGCCGACCAGGGCGATGATGAAGCCCAGCTGACTGACGGTGGAGTAGGCGAGCAGGGACTTGAGGTCGTTCTGGCGTAGCGCCTGCACCGCGCCGAAGACAGCGGTCGTGAGACCGACGGACATCAGCACGAGGTGCCAGGCCGGCTGGTCGGCGAACATCGGTGACGTCCTCAGCAGCAGGTAGACCCCGGCCTTCACCAGGGTCGCGGCGTGCAGGTAGGCACTCACCGGGGTGATGGCCACCATGGCGTCGGGCAGCCAGAAGTGCACGGGAACCTGCGCGGACTTGGTGAAGGCCGCGACGATGATCAGGGCCGCGACGAGCACCTTCTGCGTCGGGGTGAGCACATCGGGGGCGACGCCGATGATGGTGGCGAGGTCGGAGGTCCCCGTGGCCGAGATGAGGATGACGGCGGCAGCCAGCAGGGCCAGCCCTCCGCCGCCGGTCACCATGAGCGCGCGGGTGGCCGGCCAGGCCCCGACGGTTCCCTGCCCGGCGATCAGCAGGAAGGAGCACAGGGTCGTCAGCTCCCAGAACACCAGCAGAAGGATGATGTCGCCGGCCAGGACGAGCCCGAGCATCGACGCGGCGAAGACGGTGAGCACGGTGAAGAGGCGCCCGTGGCTGCCGGGACTGAGGTACTGCGGCGTGTAGCTCATGACCAGGGCACCGACACCCAGCACCAGGCCCACGAACAGCAGCGCCAGCCCATCCATCCGCAGGGTGACCGTCACGTCGAGTGCGGGGACCCACTGATACGTCTCGACGATCTCCCCGCCGGCGAGCACGGGGCCTGCGTGGGCTCCCAGCCAGACCAGCACGCCGGCGAAGACCGCCGCCAGCGGGTAGCCGGCGGCGCGCTGCAGCCACCGGTCCAGCAGGGGTGCCATCGCCCCCGCCAGGAGCATGACGACGACCGAGACCAGAAGAACCACGTCAGCTCCCGGTGACGTCAGCGCACGGGATGGGCGGCGCCGACAACGCCGGAGACCCAGACGACGACGAGCACGATTCCCTCGATGCTCATCGCTGCTACCACCTGATCTCTGGGCTGACTATTGGCGAACTCTGGTTCGTCATCATCGTCCATGCCGAGGTCCGCCGCACCCGGGAGTCCGAGCCTGCGAGCCAGGTGGAGGGGAGTCAGGACTGGTTGTAGAACTCCCCAGCCACGAGGCGCTGCTTCTCCTCCGCGGTGACCGCGATGTTGGCCGGCGAGAGCAGGAAGACCTTGGCGGAGATGCGCTCGATCGTGCCGCGCATCCCGAAGACCAGACCGGCCGCGAAGTCGACCAAGCGCTTGGCGTCCCCCTCGTCCATCTCACCGAGGTTCATGATCACCGGGATGCCGTCGCGGAAGCTCTCCCCGATGGTGCGCGCCTCGTTGTACGTGCGCGGCGTCAACGTCGTGATGCGGGAGAGGTCGGGACGCGGCGCGACGCGGCGCTCGGTGAGGTTGCTCACCGTCGCCATCGACGACTGGTCCCCCCGTGGTGCCGCCGGCGTGGGCTGCGCCTCCGGCTCGTGCTCGACAGACTCGTAGTCCTCCAGCGGGTACCCGTCCTCGTCGACGGCGTACTCCCCGTACTGCTGACCGTCCTCGACGAGTCCGAGGTACACAGCCATCTTGCGCATCGCTCCGGCCATGTCGCCGTCCTTTTCCTCGCTGTGTCGTGATGTCACCGCCGCCGCAGGCGACGTCTGGGTGTTCTGCAGGCTAACGGGGAGTGGGGCGGGTTCCGAGGATTGCGCTGCCGACACGCACGTGTGTCGCCCCGTGGGTGATGGCGGCCTCGAGGTCGCCGCTCATCCCTGCCGATATCCAGTCGGCACCGGCGACGGTGGCACGCAGTCGCGCGGCCACGTCGGCCAGTCGCTCGAACGCCGCCTCGGGGTCCCCTCCCAGCGGGGCGACCCCCATCACTCCGCGAAGGCGGAGCAGGTCATGGTCGGCGATCGCCTCGGCGAGCGCGGGCACCTGCGTCGGGACGAGCCCACCCCGGTGCTCGTGGCGATCCGGGGGATCCAGGGAGACCTGGATGAGGCAGTCCAGCGGCCGAGGCTCCTCGTCGGTCGCCACCTCCGCGCGGCCCCGGGCCAGTGCGCCGACGAGCTTGGGGCGGTCGATCGAGTGCACGACGTGGGCGTAGCGAGCGACCGCGCGGGCCTTGTTCGACTGCTGCTGGCCGATGTAGTGCCAGCGCACCGGCACGTCGGGGCAGGCGATCGCCTTCTGCTCCGCCTCCGGGTGCCGGTTCTCCCCGACGTCGCGTACGCCCAGGTCGGCCAGCAGGCGAACGTCCTCGGCGGGGAAGGTCTTGGTGACGACGACCAGCGTCACCCCGTCCGGGTCGCGCCCGTGAGACCGGGCCGCCCGGGCGATCCGGTCCTGGATCGTGGCGAGCCCTCGGGCCAGCTCGTCGCGTCGGTCGCCCATGGGTTCAGCCGTCGTCGCTGCGGACGATGACCGACGCCTGCCGGCCGGTGCGCCCGTCGCGACGGTAGGAGTAGAGCGTGGGGTCCTCTCGGGTGCAGCGACCGTCGGAGAACACGTTGGCATGCTCGACGCCGCACTCGTCCAGCTGTGCGCGGACGGCCCTCGGCAGGTCGAGCGCCGTCGTCCCCCACGACGTCGTCGACCCCGCCGCCGGGGCGACGGCCCGCGTCTCGGCGGCGACGTCCTCGCCCACCTCGTAGCAGCGCCCGCAGATCGCCGGACCCACCCAGACGCGCAGCCGCCGCGGGTCGGCACCGAGCTCGGCCATGCGCTCGACCGTGTCGACGACGATGCGCGCCTGTACACCCTGACGGCCTGCGTGCGCGGCGCCGATGACGCCCGCGTCCTCGTCGGCGAGCAGCACGGGCACACAGTCGGCGGCGACCACGCCGATGGCCAGGTCGGGTGTCCTCGTTACGATGGCCTCCACCCCGCTGACCTCACCCGGGCTGTCGGCGTCGACCACACCCACCGGTCCCCCGGAGCCGGCCGCCAGGACGACGAGGCGGTCGGGGGGCACCTCGACCGCAGAAGCGACGAGCGCGCGGTTGGCGCGGACGGCGTCGGGGTCGTCGCCGACGTGCGCGGCGAGGTTCAGCTCCTCGAGCGGGGGTGCGCTCACCCCGCCCCGACGATCGGTGAACAACACGCGGACGGCCACGCGCACAGTCTCGCAGGGAGGTGTGCGCGTGGCCGTCGGCGACACCGAAGTCGAGTCAGGCCGGTAGTCGCCCGGGAGAGCCCCCTTGAGCGGGGCCGAGCTACTTGAGGAAGTCGGGCACGTCCAGGTCGTCGTTGGTGTCCGGGACCAGAACCCGCGGCGCGGGACGCTGCGCCGGCGAGGCGGGTGCGTCGGGAGCCGACACCTCGTCCGTCGCCGAGGAGGTGGCGGCCTGCTCCTTGCCGCGGAAGCTCGCCCCGTTGGCCGGATCACGTTGTTTGGACGCCAACCCACTGGTCTCGCCACGACGGGCGGGCCGCTCCTCTCTCTTCTTCGGCGCCCCGCCTTCGAAGCCCGCCGCGATGACGGTGACCCTCACCTCGTCGCCCAGGGCGTCGTCGATGACCGCACCGAAGATGATGTTGGCCTCGGGGTGCGCCGCCTCCGAGACGAGGTTGGCCGCCTCGTGGATCTCGAACAGCCCGAGGTCCGAGCCACCGGAGACCGACAGCAGCACGCCGTAGGCGCCGTCGACGCTGGCCTCGAGCAGCGGGCTGGAGATCGCCAGCTCGGCCGCGGCGACCGACCGGTCCTCCCCACGCGCGGACCCGATGCCCATCAGGGCAGAGCCGGCGTCCTTCATGACCGACTTGACATCGGCGAAGTCGAGGTTGATCAGACCCGGGGTGGTGATGAGGTCGGTGATGCCCTGCACGCCGGAGCGAAGCACCTCGTCTGCGCTGCGGAAGGCGTCGAGGACGCTGACCTGGCGGTCGCTGATGGACAGCAGGCGGTCGTTGGGGATGACGATCAAGGTGTCGACCTCGTCGGTGAGCGCCTCGATCCCCTGCTCGGCCTGGCCGGCGCGGCGCTTGCCCTCGAACATGAAGGGTCGGGTGACGACTCCGACCGTGAGGGCGCCCATCGACTTGGCGATCCGGGCGACGACGGGGGCGCCGCCGGTGCCCGTCCCACCGCCTTCCCCAGCGGTTACGAACACCATGTCGGAGCCACGCAACACCTCCTCGATCTCCTCGGCGTGGTCCTCTGCGGCCCGCCGACCCACCTCGGGGTCCGCGCCGGCCCCGAGGCCGCGCGTGGCCTCGCGTCCGACGTCGAGCTTGACGTCGGCGTCGCTCATCAGGAGCGCCTGAGCGTCGGTGTTGATGGCGATGAACTCGACGCCACGCAGCCCGGCCTCGATCATCCGGTTCACCGCGTTGACGCCGCCGCCGCCGATCCCGACGACCTTGATCACCGCCAGGTAGTTCTGGGGAGCTGCCATGGACGTCCGCCTTTCGTGTCCACCGGCAGACCGCCTACCGGTGTCCTACCCCTCAACCCTCACCGTCAGGTAGAGGTTGATAGTTATGTCAACCTGCTGATGTGACAGGACGGTAGGAGCGGACGCCGGGATTGGCGGTGCAACACGCCGGGCACTCCGAGAATCGTGCGTGTTTCGCGCAGGAACGGGCGGGGTCGCCGCGGCGAGGCGACTCAGCCCGCGGGAGCAGGGCGCAACGTGGGCCTGTCTGGCACCGACACGTCGTACTGCGTGGCCGGGGTGTCGAGCAGCGTCGCCAGCACCTCGGCCTTGCGCTCGGGCTGGGCCTCGCTCCCCCATGTCACGACCCGGCCGTCGTCGAGGACGAGGCGTACCTCCACCGCTGAGGGGGCCTCGATCCGGTCGAGGGAGCGCACCACCGAGGGCGGCAGGGCCAGGGCGACCGATACGCCTGCCCCGCGCGCATCAGATCCCTCGTCGGTGTCCGGGGCGACCAGCAGGGGCAGGTCCCCCGCTGCGTCGAGCGGTGGGCCGAAGATGACGCCCTCCGCGTCGACGAACGCCCAGCTGTCTCCTGCAGCCAGGGCGGCGACGGGCTCGCGCGGCTCGACCGCGACCACAACCGTGCCGGGCCACGACCGGGTGACCGTCACGGCGGCCACATCGGGGATGTCCCCGACGCGGGCCGCGATCGTCTCGGTGTCCACCCGGGCAAGCGGGGTACCCAGCGGGACGGCAGCGGTGCTGGTGACGGCATCGGCGAGCGGTGGCTCGACGCCGGTGACCTCGACCCTGTCGGCGGTGAGCAGGTCGGAGTACCCCACCACCCACGTCGCACCGGCCACGGCGGCTGCGACGACGACCAGAGCACCGATCCGCCGCGCCCGTCGCCGCCACGCCACCCGGCGACGCGAGCGTCGCGCGCTCAGAGTCGACATCTCGACGCCCGACGTCCGAGCAAGGTCCGGTGGGGGCGAAGGGGTGCGCAGCCTCATGCCGACTCCCTCGCCCGCAGCAGCTCGAGCACCTCGGGGCCGATGAGGGTCACGTCTCCGGCGCCGACGGTGAGCAGCAGGTCGCCGGGCTCGACCAGCGCGGTCGCAGCGGCCGGCACCTGTGACCAGGACGCCACGAATCGCGCCGAGGAGGGGACGGCGTCGGCGATGAGCGCGCCGGAGACCCCGAGCACAGGGTCCTCACGGGCTGCGAAGACGTCCATGACGATGACGCGGTCGGCTCGACCGAGGGCCTGCCCGAACTCCTCGGCGAACGCCTGGGTGCGCGAGTACAGGTGGGGCTGGAAGACCACGACGACACGACCGGAGCCCGCCACCTGCCGAGCCGTCTCCAGCGTGGCGAGGAGCTCGGTCGGGTGGTGGGCGTAGTCGTCGAACACGCGCACGCCCGCAGCCTGGCCCTTGAACTCGAACCGCCGCAGGGTGCCGGGGAAGCTCGCCAGACCCTCCATGACGTCGAGCCGCGGCACCCCGAGCTCAAGTCCAGCACTCAGCGCAGCGGCGGCGTTGAGGGCGTTGTGCGCTCCGGGTACCGACAGCTCCAGGTCATGCAGCCGGCGGCCGTCGACGAGCAGTCGCACACGGGTCCCGAGCCCCCGTGGGTCGACACGCTCGACCCGCACGTCGGCGTCGCTGCGCCGGCCGTACGTGCGCACCCGGGC
>Ga0272442_10008211_pt1 | contig 13312 bp, 6 predicted proteins | sample SSMForm2O_FD_200262 | JGI IMG/M metagenome (GOLD analysis project Ga0272442, IMG submission 200262) | Marine sediment archaeal communities from Little Sippewissett salt marsh, Falmouth, MA, United States - SSM-Form-2O | ecosystem: Environmental > Aquatic > Marine > Wetlands > Sediment ...
CGGCAGAATCGCCAACGGTATGGTCAGCAAAGGCGGCGCCAGACATTTGGCCAAAACAATCAGCCAAAGGAGATAGCGAACGTGGGCGCTTTTATTTCTTAAGGCAAAATTGATCGCGGCTATGACGACCACAAGGATCGCGATCTGCCCGCTCTGCGTGAGCAAGTAATCCGTGATTTGGGTCAGACTCGTTTCCATCGTCAAAACCTCCACAAAGATTGATTTGCTTATTGTTTCTCTAACAATTTCCGGAGTCTCTCGATATCCTCGGCGTCGATCTTGCCATCCTCGGCCAAAAATTGCATGAGCGGTCTCGGATCGCCGCCAAAGAGCCGGTCCAGGAAATCCACAACCGTTCTCTTAACGACGTCCTCCCGCTTGATCGCCGGGAAGAAAACGTAGGCTTTGCCCTTCATCTTGTGCTGGATGTACCCTTTGTCTTCGAGCCGGCGCAGCAACGTCTGGACCGTCTTGTAGGCTATGTTTCTCTTTGGTGGGAGCTGATCGCAGACCTGCTGGACCGTGGCCTCTCCAATCTGCCAAACGAACCTCAGAATTTCGGTCTCCGCCGGACTCATCGGTGATAATTTTCGTTTCGTCATAATAAATCTCCTCTTACAGACGTAAGAATATTATATCTTACACATGTAAGACAAGTCAACAGAAAAAAAGGGGAATTCAAAAGAAAATTTTGTCCCGCCTCAGAAACAGCTAAGAATCGCCTTTTTTGGGCTAAAAATGAATGTGTTCGATCATAGGAATAATAATAAAACTTCGCGTTGCCCTTCTGAACACGCCGTACGGTGCCTCGAAGAAAGAGCGAAGCACAGCGAAGGGTCTCACATGCTCATTCGCACGCCAGATCCTTCGCTCTCGCTCAGGATGACGCAGAAGCAGATGCCGTCGAATTTACTGCAATGCGACTGACTTATGAATTACCTTTTTTCCAACGACGCAGTGGCTCTCGTATCCTCTCTGATAATCTCGATGAAATTGATGATCGGCGCCTCATCCGCCGAGGGATCGGGAGCGTTGGAAATCAATTCGCAAACGAGAGTTTCCTGGGCCCTGATGCCCTTGTACTCCTTGACAACCGCACCGTTAGCTGTACCGGCAGCCTCCATGATATCAAAATCCTCAGAGACAACGGTGTCCTGAAGTTTGACGTCAAAGACGCGCCGGCCGGGGCGATCTCCCGGCAGCGCCCGAAAGCCGAGACGGACCGTGTAAACAGCCGGTTGATCGGCATTTTCCTCCGTCAGTGGGATTTCACATCGCACCATTCCCCGGCAGCCGGATGTGAACAACCACGGTTTATCGGTACCGGCGAGATCGAGGCTCTTGAAATCACGTGAGAAGTATTCCCTATCAGGCAACATCCGTTCGTTGAGATCGAACTTCACGCCGTAGTTGGGAAAGTGCGTGTAGGAGCTGGTTTTCGGATTGGGATAGGCGAACCAGACGGTTCCCTCATCGTCCTTTCTGTCGGCCGGAGCGCCGAAATTAATGGCAAAGTGTTTGACGGGCTTTAGTTCTCCAGGCGTGACATAGACCGTCCAGGGCTGCGCCCGGTTCGGCTTTCGTATCATGGCCATCGAGCAGCGGACCGGATACGAGCAGGTGCAACCGGCCGCCGCCTCCTGGGAAAGCAGCACACCGTTTGCGGGTATCACACTAATGGCACAACCCGGGCGGTAGGCGCCGAAGATCGTGACGCCGTTATCTTCTTTGAGGTCGTAAAACGCGGTGCAGGCCGAACGATAGAAAAGCCCCTTCGCCGACGCGGCGGTGATGCCGCACGTATGCCCGGGCCGCAGGAATTCCCAGGGAACCTGCTCCCCGGTAATGGGATGCTCGCGCATGACGGTCTCGCCCGTGTGCAATTCGCAGGCACGCGGCTCAAGGATAATCTTGTCGCCGACGATGACGGGCCGCGTGCGGTAGTTCAGCGTGCGGGACCAGGCCATATCGCCATTCTCGGCCGACAGCGCCGTGACGCGGCGCCATTTCATGCCGCCTTCCCGGAACCGCCAGGCGTCGTGATTGCCGTGGTTGCCGAAAAACAACAGCAGTCCGTCCGCGTAGGCCGCGCCCATCTTATCACCGCAGCAACCCGTTAGATCGACGGGGTGCCGCCAGATGAGATCTCCGCTTCGAGCGTCGAGCGCGAAAGCCACTCTGACATCGGCATCATCAAAAGTCAGACTGCCTTCGGAATGCTCATCCTTGAACAACTCGGCCCGCAGGGAACTGATGAAATACTCAACCTGTGATCGTTGACGATATGATGCGTTCTTCTTCAACTGATCCGCGTGATACTTCTGCATCTGGCGCAGCTCTTCGAGGATGCCTTCCCTTTCTTTGTATATGCCGGCCTTGATAAGTCTCTGCCTCCTTAACAGCGCTCGGCTTTTTTGTTTTTTCGTCATTTCACTATCGGCGTAGAAAATCTTCCCCTCGCCCAGCGCGATTGTGATGTTCGCAATGTTCTTACCTTTTCGTTTCCACAGCAATTCGCCCGTCTCGGTGTCGAAAGCAAAGATCATATCGCTGGCCATCAAACTGCCGGTCACGGCATTGGTTTGAAGGAACTCGCCTCCCCGGCCGAAGGACGTCATATAGCGATACATATACCCCGATCGTTGGGCCGCCCTCCCCAAATCGTGCGGATCGGGATATTGCTCCCTGAACTGCTGATACCGATCCCTATGCTCTTGAGGGACATTCTCGACATTCCTGTATTTTCCACGTTCCACAAAACGCTTCAATAGGGCGCCGTAATCTTCATTCATCGCCTTCGCGGCCGATCCATAGAGAATATTGCCCACGACGGATATGTAGCCCCACCGGCGCGGCGTTCCGTCGCGTGAGGCCGGAAGGTTGTATTCACGGATAGTCTCGCCCGTCTCCGCGTCCAGGCGGTAGCATTTATCATGAGCCGCGATGTAAAGGCTGTCCTCTGTCAATGTGAGGTTTCCGGAGTCGGCTTTGATCTTCACGCGAACCGCGCCCGGAATCTCCCGCTTCCACAATAAGGTCCCATTGAACGCATCCGCCGCCATGACGATCTCTTCGCCCTCCATAAAGAGCCGGCCGTTCATGGAAACGGGGCTTTGAGCGCACGCGTGCCGCTCGACCATCCCCATCGGTCCGGGCTCCCCGAACCAAAGAACCCCCAGCGGCCCGTAAACCAGCTCGTCGCCGGAGCAGGCCGTGTTCGAAGGATCACCATATTGCTGCGTCCAGGCCCCGACATCCTCCAGCGGCCCCCGAACATAGGTTCTCCAGGTGACTTCGCCGTCGCGGTGGAGGCTCAAACACGCCGTGCCTCCCCAGGGACGAAGAATACGCCGGCCCTCTTCGACCGTCGCCGTTGTCGTGCCCGTCAGGAGCATGCCGTCGGATACGATCAGGTTGGCGAAGTAGTCCGGCAGCGATTCCATATCCCAGGGCTCAACCACTACGCGATCGCCCAGCAAGCCGGCGGCCTCAAGGTTCTTCCGAGCCGCGGCTAATGTCCGAGAGTCTTTCTCCAGACCGACAATCTTTAGCTCGCTTCTTTTGGCTAATTCGTAAGCGAGACGTCCCTGACCGCAATCCAGAACCAGGGCGTATCCTTTTTTCACTTTGCTTTCGGCTAATATTTTCTCCGCAGCCGCCCTGTATGTCTCAGCGAGCGTATCATTCGGATAAGGATCTGTGACCACTTTGGAGCCGATCTTTTGAGCCGTCGCGACGTTCGGCTTGCCAAAGCAATAAATGGGACCTTTGTCACTGTTCACAATCAGATAGCCATCGGAGGCGGCAAGCGCAACAGCGGTTCCGGTGACCTCGCTCGACCACACTTCCTCACCGGTCTTGCTATCGATGCCGACCACGATCCCTTCGCCGCCCACGAATACAATATCCCCGGCCAGAAGGACCGAGCGAAGATCCTCTCGCGAATAACGCCATAGGAAGCTGGAGCCTTTCAAGCGTTTTTCTTCCGCATTGGCGTGATTGATTTTCGTGGCCAAATCAGCAATTTGTCCGTCGAGCTTCTCTCGGGCCGCCCCATCGCTCGAACCGAGTTTCTTTTTCAAATTATCGGATTCACTTTGCCAATTCTTCCGGTTGGCCGTGAGACGATTAACCTTGCTCACCGCCTCGGCGTGGGCCGCCCGGTCGATTGCATAAACACCCTGCTGTGTCACGATATAGGAGAACTCGTGCGTCACGGCCATATCAATTCCAGGGAACCAGGCGAAGGCATCCCCCTGCCGCCTGCCGGTTCTGGCATCGTAGGCGACCTTATGAACCCTGCCCGAGTAGTCCACACCGGAGATTAAACGGTTTTCATCCAGAAGCGTCCACACGCCGCCTCGCTTGGCGCCGGGAGAAGCATAAAAAAGGAACTTACCCGTCTGGCGGTCGAACGCCGCCGGCATCGAGCGCCCGGAGGGAACATATACAACGTCTTTGGATGCCAGCAGATAACCGTGCGGAGATATCCCGCCATATTCCAGTTCATGAGCGCGGTCCCCAATCGTATCGTTCTTCCAGACCTCCGACCCGTCCTCGGCCCGGAGGGCACAAATATACAGCCCCTCATAAGGAAAAACTCCCGCAGCGAAATAGACCATGCCGTCATCGACGAGAACGCCGGTTCGTACGGGCCAGAGTGAGATCATTCTGCCGTTGCCGATGACCTTCTCATCGCCGGGGCCGGCGCGATACTTCCATTGAAGCGTGCCGTCCTCACTATCGATACAGTACACGTGGCCATCATCCGAGCCGGCATAGACCTTGCCGTCATACACGGCAGGCGCAAAACGCACCGGCCCTTCTGTGGAGAATTCCCATCGAATCCGACCGCTGCCGACATCGATTGAATAGACCTTGTTCGTCGTGCTGGAACCGAAATAAGCGCTGCCATCTGCGATGACCACGTGATAGGCGTTGTCATTGTGCATGCGCGGCAGCTCTTCAGACGGCATCGGCCAGGCGGGTTTCGGCGGATGCATGGGAGTATAGGTCCACTGCAAAAAGAGCTTTGGGCCCACCGTCTCGGTGCTGATTCCACTTCGCGCCGGATCGGACCGGTAGGTCGGCCAATCCTCAGCCCTGAGTGCGGCGCTGAGAGTGAATAGAATCAGTAGAAGCAGGAAACCGTTGAAAGTGAGAAAATGCCAGGATGCTCGTACGCCGTGACCGTCCTCGATTTGCCGATTCATTGGATAGCTCCTTTCCTGATTTACGATTTACTGTTTGCAGTGTGCCCGCAAGAGCATTGACCGGTAACGCCTTACGGCGTCACTACAAATCCGACGCTCTTCAGCATAACATCATAGTATGTAAATCGTAAAGAGAAAATTCGGCTATCTTCGAACAAGCTGCCGGTCCTCTTCGCGGCGGCGGTGGATGATTTCCTCGGCGAGCTTTGCGGGAACGCGAGCGTAGCGGGACATTTCCATCGTGAAGGTGGCCATCCCTTTACTCAAACCCCGGACGACCGTGGCATAGCCAAACATCCCGGACAGCGGAACTTCGGCCCTGACAACGGTATAATGACCCCGGGCTTCGGTTTCAAGGATCATCCCCCGGCGAGAGTTGAGGTCGCCGACAATCGGCCCCTGAAACTCGTTCGGCATTTCCACCTCGACCGTCATGATGGGTTCCTGCAGGCAGGGCCGGGAGTGCTTGAACGCTTCGATAAAGGCATCCCGTGCCGCAATGCGGAAGGCCATTTCGCTTGAATCCACCGCGTGGTACGTGCCGTCATCGAGGCACATTTTGCAGCCGACAATCTCGTACCCCGCCAGAGGCCCTTTTTTCATGGCCGCCTTGAATCCCTTATTCACCGCGGGGATGTACTCGCTGGGAATTCGCCCCCCCGTCACGTTGCCCTCGAATTCGTAAGCCGATTCGTCCGCCTGGGTCAGCGGGATGAGTCGGCCGATGACGTGGGCGTACTGGCCCGAGCCGCCGGTCTGCTTCTTGTGGCGGTAGTTGAATTTGGCTTCGATGGTCGGAGACTCTCGATAACTCACACTCGGCGCGCCGACCGTCACTTCCGCTTTGAATTCCCGTCGCATCCGCTCGATGTACACATCCAGATGCAGTTCCCCCATACCGGCGATAATCGTCTGGCCGGTTTCCGGATCGCTGGAAACGCGGAAGGTCGGGTCTTCCTTCATAAATCGACTCAACGCCTTGGCCATGCGTTCCTGATCGGCGGAACCGGCCGGCGTGATGGATAAACTAATGACCGGATCGGCTACAAAGATGCTTTCCAGCGAATAGTTGATACCGTCACCGCGAATCGTATCCCCGCTGGCGCAATGGACCGCCAATAAAGCCACAATATCCCCCGGCCCGGCGTCCAAAACATCTTCGCGGTCGTTGGCGTGCATCCGCACGATACGCCCGATCCGTATGACCCGATTCGTACGGGCATTGCGATATTGTTGGCCCCTGGCGATACAGCCCTGGTAAATGCGAACATAGCTGAGCTGACCGAAGGACTCATCGACGATCTTGAAGACCATCGCCACGAGCGGCGCGTCCGGGTCGCTCGCCAGCGGAACCTCGGTCCCCTCATTATCATGATCGCGGGCGAAGCTGGAACGGTCCATGGGACTGGGCAGATAGGCGCACGCCGCATCCATAAGGGGCTGCACGCCCTTATTCTTGAACGCCGATCCCATCATCAGCGGCACGATATCGCGATTGATTGTGGCCTCTCGAATGGTCCGGCCGATCATCTCTTCGCCGATGGGCTGCTCTTCCAGAAGCATTGCCATCATGTCGTCGTTGAACATACAGAGGTCATCGAGCATTTTATGGCGCGCCTGCTCGGCGGCTTGCGTGTATTCCGGCGGAATCGGTCCGCGAACGACCTTTTCGCCGTCCTTGCCCTCGAACGTCATCGCCTCCATCGCGATCAAATCGATAACACCCTGAAAGTCTTCGCCGGCGCCCATAGCGATCTGTATGGGCACGATGTTTAGACCGAGCTTATTCGTCAAGTCGTGATGCACGCGGTCCAGGTCGGCGCCGACACGATCCATCTTGTTGATAAAGGCAATCCGCGGGACACGGTACCGTTTCATCTGCTGATCGACCGTGATCGACTGGCTCTGAACGCCGCCCACGGCGCAGAGGACCATAATCGCCCCGTCCAGAACGCGCAGGGAGCGTTCCACTTCCACGGTAAAATCCACGTGGCCGGGCGTGTCGATCAGGTTGATGCTCCGATCGTTCCACGTGACCTGAGTCGCGGCCGAGGTAATCGTAATACCCCGTTCGCGCTCGAGGTCCATAAAGTCCATCGTCGCCCCCCCTTTGTCGTCATGAACTTCCTGCATACGATGAATCCGACCCGCGTAATATAAGATGCGCTCGCTCAGCGTTGTTTTGCCGGAGTCGATGTGCGCCGAAATACCGATGTTTCTGATTCTTCTAATCTTTTCCATTTGTCTTCAAAACCATCACTCAAAAAACGTTACAATTTACCTGTTCGTCAATCCCCGTAACGAGCGGGACCTCGACACCGATTAGCGATTAAGCGATCACCCTCGTATTCTTCGTTGACGTGGAGAACGAATCAATGGAAGGTACTGACTATCCCTAAATTACAATAGCCCTTTAGTTTATCGAAATAAGACTACTAAAGCAATAAAAAAATGTTCATTTTTTAAAAAATATTTCACTTCTTTTATGCTGTGCGATGCACACTCTACCCGTAGGAATCAAGAAATCTCATTTGGCTCTGCTCGTCGGTACCGAGCGTCTGAGGACTGTGATCCAGGGAACTTCCGCGCTGATCATGCCCAGGACGATGAGTGCCCCGCCAAAGCACGCCCGTAATCCCAAGACCTCACCGGCAATCAGATAGGCAAATAACGCCGCGAAGACCGGTTCCATGGAAAACACCAGTGCTGTGCGGGCTGTGGTTGTATAGCGCTGCATTGACGTTTGCATTAAAAAAGTAAATACAGTGCCAAACAAAGCGAGGTAAATCAAAGTAAGGAGATTCTGAGTTGTGATGCTCGGTAAGCTCAATCCGGTAAAAGGCAAAGCGAACATGGTCAGGATCGAGACCGTGGAAAGCTCGACGGCTGTCAGAAGATACACATTGCTTTTCGGGGCAAATTTCCCGGTGAAGATAACATGAAATGTCACGACGACAGCGCAGATCAGCACCAGCGCATCCCCTTTGTTCCAAGCGAGGGGGTTGGCGCCGGTCAGCAAGAGCAATCCGGCTGTCGCTGAGGAAATACCCAGTACAACACTCACGGCCGGCTTAAATTTAAAGAAGAGATAACCAAATACCGGAACCAACACGACCGACATACCCGTAATGAATCCGGCGTTCGAAGCCGTGGTATACTGGATGCCCCACATCTGAAACAAGTAGGAAAGATAGAGTAAGACTCCCAGAATGGCTCCGTGCAATACAGTTCTTCTGTCCAGGCTTTTGACATATCTCAGCGCGTACAGATCCAGGGCCAGCGCGGCAATGGTTAACCTTAGAAAAAGGTAGGTTGTCAGGGGCACTTCGGCAAGGGTGAGCTTTGACAGAACGAAGGTCGTCCCCCAGAAGACGGTGACTGAAAGCAATCCCAAGTCGGCTTTGAACTTTGAAATCAAACGAACATGTGTCCTTTCCGGGCCAATCGCCGATCCATAAAGATATCTGCCATCTGACGATTTCGCTCTAATTCGTTTCTGGAAGTTCGAGATTCACTTGCGATGTTTTGATCGCCTCGACGTTCCCGCGCGACAGCGGCGCCGGCCGCAGTTTGCCCCGGCTCCAGAGGTCGTAACCGCTCAGCCGATACGGGCTATCGGGATGCTCGGATTGACCGACAGGCAGAAGGGCCAGAGCGTCGTCCGCATCGGCCAAAGGCACATGTTGCGTATAAGATTGTGCCCGCTGGGAAAGAATCGTCCCGCCCTCGATACAACGTAAACCGGGATAGGTCAGGTCTTTGGCCTCATCGAGTGACTCAAAGCCATCCAGCGTCGAGAGATAAGGGAGTTTCGTTTCGAGTAGCTTCGCCCGAGCGCGTTCGTGCCATTTCGTCGGATCGTCGCCGTAATTGGATTTACCGTAGCGCCAGGCCGCCCTAAGAATCAGATCGACATACTCGATCTCAGGCTCGGTGAGCATCGCATTCGGATTCTCTTCGATCCGTTTATTGAGGGTCTGGAGCATGTTGCACAGGCCGGAAATACCGCCGCCGTAAACAACCGCCGCCTCGAACTGTTGCCGGAACGCCATCGGCATCACATTCATGATTTCGGTCCCTTTGATCGTCATCTCGGATTTGTAGCCGGCGTCACGCCACTCTTCAAGATAATCGAGGGCTAAAAGTGTTTCTTCTTCCAGCGGATGTTGAAACACGTCGCGCAGATGGTAACCCAGACGCACCAGATCGCGCTTAATGGGGCTGACCGTATCGTAATGGATGTCGAGCACGTCCTGCGGACTGAACATCTTACGGGCGAGGACACGTTCCTTAAGTCGCCACGAGCGGTCGGTATCACCCAGACTGCCTGTCGAGATCCCCATCGATATCGGATAGAAAGAGGCAATCGGACGATGATTGGCGGTGACGAGCCAGCCCTTTTTGGGATTTATCACCTGGGGCAACAATTCGTGGGGCAGAATGCCCTGCCAGTCATTCTCGGAATGCCATCCTTCATGGGCGACCTTTGCATCACAAAGGGAATTGGCGGAACGGATGGGCAGCGCTAAGACCGTTTTGTACCCAATGTTGCCCTTACTATCGCCGAACACACAATTGCCGCTGGGGAATCGCCAGCCCCCGACCGCCTGCTGGAATTCGTACACATCCTTCGCCCGCATCATGGCCAGTGCCCCTTTGAAGGTATCCCGGTCCGGCTCACAGATCGGGATGCGCTTAAGAGCGACCTCGTCGCCTTTCCGGACGCCCATCGCTAAAGACGTCACAACCGGGCCGAGGTGAGTTTGCCGGAATGTGATGGCTCGCTCCCGGCCATCCTTAACTTTGATCATTTCCCGATGGACGTCCATGTCGCGCCATTGACCGTCGAAAAGATATTGGTTCGGATGATTCGGATCGGTTTTGAGCAGGAACAGATCGGCCTGGTCGGCGCCGAGCGCCGTCAGGCCCCACGCGACCTGTCTCGTAAAACCGATGAGAATATTAGGACTGCCCGGAACGCCCATCCCCCGGGCATTGAAGGTCTTGCCGCTGACGTGGAATTCACAGAACAAGGATGGATTACGAACGGGAGTCTGCGGATCGCTTACGAGAACGGCTGAACCATTGGTCGTTCTGTCCTTGCCCACCACCCAGGCGTGGCTAAAGCGCGGCGAGGGAGGCCGGCGACGCGGCGGGCCTGAATCCACCTTTCGCCTCACATGATGTTTTATGGCATAGTCCATCACCTTGCGGACCCACTCATCCGTGACGTCCCCGCGCTGGATCACGGAGGCGTCGTCCCTGATGGGCCGGCCCCGAAGGGCGCCCACAGCATCCTCCGGGGCAAAGGAGCGTATTTTCCTTCTACCGGCCTTGATCTCATAGTAGGCGGGCATTTCACGCAAACCATCGCCGGAGAAGAAAAGTGCCAGACGCCACCAGGAGGCTATACACGCTGCGGGTGTCCAGGCTTCAGGCTCCAAATTGTACTTTTCAAACAGATACAGCAGCTTATTCGGATGGTGTTTGATATAGTCATTGACGCCAGCGCTGTACGCCTGGAGCAAGGCAAGCGTTTCGCCGTCGAGGTTAGCGGCAACGCGTTGCGCCGCCCGGTAGTATCCAATGGTGCGCATCTTGATATCGCTCTTGAGAGCCGAATTCCTCCCCTGAGGGAAGCGCTGTGAAACGCCGATTTTCACATCCCCAACGACCTCGGCCAGGCGGCCTTGAATGATGCGTAGATTGTAATACATCTGGAACGCCCGGTCCTCCGCGACAGCATATCCCAAACCATACATCGCCCCGGCATCGCTCTCGGCAAAAACATGGGGAACGCCCCACGTATCCCTCAGCAACGCCACATCACGTAAGTCCGGTTTGGCTTGCCTGGAATAACAGTTCGTTCCTGAAAAGATTAACAACAAAGACGAAAACGCTATGAGTGTACACTTAGAGGCCATCCTTTTCTCCTTATTAACAGTTGGCATTATTCATTGAGATCTAAAAGTAATGGCGTCGGGGTTCTATGTCAATATTTCATTGAACCGCCAATAATACGCCTCTGAATTTTCTTGCATTGCAGGATCACCGGATTTAGAATGGCCGAGATGAATAGGACGTTTGGGGAATAGTGTAATGGTAGCACGACTGACTCTGGATCAGTTAGTCGGGGTTCGAATCCCTGTTCCCCAGTTTTTCATATCGCTCTTGACGCGCACGAAATCTATGCTTTCGGCCTGCAAACGCTGAGTACTTTTCCTAAAACTCTATACTATTCCTGGGTCCACGTCGGCTTCCAAATCGGCTGACCCTGATAGATTTTCCCAACAGGATATCGTTCATTAGGTACGGCTGCGGTTCGCATAATCTCAGCCATATTCTTCACGATCGCCGGGTACTGACCGGCCACATTGTTTTTTTCCTGTACATCCGAATCCAGATTATAGAGCTGGATCTCATGGTCCCTACCATGGCGTATTCCCTTCCACGCACCGAGCCGGACGGCCTGATCGTATCGTGCCCGACAGTGTCCATAGTCCCAGTACAGATAAGGATGCGTCTGATCGAGCGGCTGCCCTTTAAATGCCTTCCAGATCGAAAGGCCATCAATGTCCTCAGGGACCTGGGCGCCGGCGATCTCGGCCAGCGTTGGCAACATATCCCAGAAGGCGATGACTTCATGACTCATCCTATTCGCGGGAATGACGCCCGGCCAATGGGCGATGAAAGGCACCCGGATACCCCCTTCGTATAATGTGCGTTTATGACCGCGCAGCGGTCCGGAGCAATGGAATCTGTCCATGGGGGCTCCGCTCCACGGGCCGTTATCACTTGTGAAAATAATCAACGTTTTCTTATCGATCTTCAGTTCCCTGGTAAGTTCCACCATGCGACCGACATCCGTATCGAGAAGGGTGATCATGGCCGCGTAGTTTTTTTCTACCTGGGTCCAATCGCGATCACCGTAGGGCGCATCCGATACTACCGGAAACTGGGTTCGGTCTTCTGTGCTGCTGGCGTAGTGGGGTATGGTATATGCGGCATAGAGGAAAAAGGGCTGCGCGTGCGATTCCCGTATAAAACGCAGGGCCCACTCGGTCATCAGGTTGTGGCTATAGTGTTCCTTGCTTTTTGAGTTACCCGGCAGCTCGCGTCGTCCCTCTCCCTCATCCAGATACTCCGGATAGTAATAGTGGGCGTGGTCCTGATTGAGGTAACCAAGCCAACCATCGAATCCCTGATTCGTGGCGCGGCCCTCGGTGCCGGGATCCCCCAAAGACCATTTGCCGATGCCTCCGCAACGGTAACCGGCTTTTTTGAGCACCTCGGCAAGGGTGACGTCTCGATCCCGCAGATAGGTATGGTAGTGCGGCACATTGTCACGGACGGGGGCATGGCCGTTATGCAGACCGGTCATCAGAATTCCACGCGACGGCGCACAGACCGTACTCCCGGCGTAGGCCTGCGTAAACCGAATCCCCTGAGCAGCCAGTCGATCGATGTTCGGCGTTTTGATCAACGTCTGTCCGTAACACCCGAGATCACCGTAGCCCAGATCGTCGGCCATGATGAAGATGATATTCGGCGGCTGACTTTCGCCAACTCCCGCAATTGTCCCGAGGAAAACAATCAATACAAAGAGATATTTTTTCATGGCTACTATCGTTCTTGGAACTGAGATTTCGCATTACCCATTATAAACGGCATTTCTGCACGCTTAGACACTTCTCCTGAGAGATTCCTGTTCAATTCGACCCTTATAGTACTCAAATGACATCACGATTGCATCGAACTTTCTAAAGATTCGGGAAGTGTCAACCCAATCTTGACAACACGAGCTAAATCAGGGTATTCTCGCATATTATGCACCGAGCAGGACGCCAAGACAGGTATGGGAGGTTATGTAATGGCTTATTCGAAAAAACCCGCAGATTCTAAAAAACGGATTCCGAGTCAATTAGTCGGCGTTCGAATGCTTTTTTTCCGGTTTTTTTCCTCCATTTCCAACATTCGATTCGTTTCCATTATGTTCATGCTTTGGGCCGTGAGCACCAGCCACGCAGAAGCTGGAGCATTCCAAAACCAGCCAAGGCCGGGTTTGGCAGCCAAATACAAAGGGGATAGAGGAATCGAAA
>Ga0272442_10008212_pt1 | contig 13311 bp, 12 predicted proteins | sample SSMForm2O_FD_200262 | JGI IMG/M metagenome (GOLD analysis project Ga0272442, IMG submission 200262) | Marine sediment archaeal communities from Little Sippewissett salt marsh, Falmouth, MA, United States - SSM-Form-2O | ecosystem: Environmental > Aquatic > Marine > Wetlands > Sediment ...
ACAAAAATTATCAAAATGTGGTATTTGTTCCAAAAAAACAAAAACATTGGATCATGGGGGATATTATCATGAATATCAATTAAATTCTATAGATACTATTCAGAAAAAAGCAAAAAATTGTTTAGATAATTGGTATAGCACAGTTAGCCAAACATTAAACCAACTAAAAGATTAATTCGTTATTTTTTACAAACACAATAAAAAATATTACTCTCATTTTTGATTATATTGTTTACATTATTTAAATAACTCTTATCTTTTGTATTTTTTTTCCAAAGAAAATCGGTTAAATAAATAGAATGTTTTAAATACATTAATTTGTTTGCAATTTAAAAACTAGGAGAGATGGATCATGAAAATAAATAATCCATATGATTTTGTAGGAAAGGAAGTATACGACTGTAATGGAAATACCGTTGGTCGTGTTGACAAATATTGGAAGAGTTGGAATGAAGAATATCCAGGATATTTCTTTGGTATCCGTCCAAATGAGAATACCAAAGACACTTGGTTCAGAGGAACCAATAAACTTGTTCCATTTTATAGTGATTATGTCAAAGAATATGGTCAACATGTCACATTGAATAAAAGTATTGAAGAACTCGGTCGGTTTTGGAACAAGGCAGTTCCTTGTGGAACAACAACTTGCCCAACAGATCAACTTGTTGACAAACCAATTTACGATAAAAATCATTCCCGTGTTGGAACGTTTTATGCATGGGTTGAAAGCGATGGGAACTATAAAAACTGGGGTTGCATGGTAGACCCTTTCTTGTCAGATTCATGGAACATGCCAACAAACACAATGATGCCAATGCCAACTAATTACATCTGTGATGTAAAAGATACTATTACGTTGGATAAAACACTTGACGAATTAAAACAATACTGGAAAACAAATTATAATTTCAACTTTAAATAAATAGTTTTAAGTTGAAAATGAACAGCATTGACTCCTCAATTGAGGAGTTCTTTTTTTATCTAATAACATTTTGTATTAAATGATATGGTATTGATGTTTTTTTTATTGAAAATTTTAAGTCATAAAAAGAGTCACGTAGTGTGCTATGATATACTGGTTATTATTTAGATGGAAAAAGATTAAAAAAAATTTTATGGATTTTTTAACATAACATGCCCATATAAATTATGAAAATTTATTTTATAATATTAAATAGAATAACAATTGTGATGTAAATCTTTATAAATATAAAATGAAATTCAGAATTATACATATGGAATCATGAGAGTTAACGTATGTGTTTAAATTGTGAAAGAGTAGAAATGCCCTGTTGGGAATATTTTAACTGTCCAAAAAATATTCGAAATACTTGTTTAGTCTATCTTTATAATCTAAGAAAATCACCTTTTTGTGAAGGCTGGTTTATCTTCAAAGATCAAACAGGGGGGCCAGCAGGACGAGGACCTTGTTATTCATGTGATATAGTAAAAAACATTTATCCTGAAATAAAATCGATGGTAAATAATATCTTGTAACTATAATTGAGAATGGACGGATAATTTTAGTAAGAATTACCAAATATAGTGATCACACTTATGGGTCTCTTTTTTTGGTTGATGAAATCCCTTTTCAGTGATATCAACAATTTTTTCGAAGCGATCACCATGTAGATTCATTAGAATTTGTTCCAAAGTTATTTGTAATGATTCATTCATGGATGAAATAACAAGTAAATATCGAACAAGCCACATAGCCAATTTTTTTGCAAATGAAATAGAATTCCTTTTTGCGATATTACGAAATATGGATGTGTGAAGGAGTTCTTCTGTTGCTTGTTTCACAGAAATATCTGTCGAATCGGTCATAACGATGTCCTTCTATGTCTCTAATTAGATGTCAACTTGTTATTATAAATACATTTGCATAAAAATAATTACCATTGTATATAATAAGGGCGAATAAGAAAAAGAAAATAAAAAAGAAGGAAAAATTATATCTTGTGTGAAATCATGAACTCTCCAGGATCTCCTTCAGAGAACTCAAATTCCTTCTCACGACATAATTTAATCATTGGAATATTATCTTTTAGCACTGGACCATAGATTTTCTTAAATCCTTTCTTCCGTGCAATTTCAAGGGTATAATCTATGAATTCAGCACCAAGTCCTTGTCTTTGCCACTCATCACTTACTACTAATGCAAATTCAGCTTCTTCGTCACTACCAGGATCAGCGATTATTCGAGTTACTCCCAAGAATCTTCTTTTTCCCTTCTGTTTTATTTCAGCAACGATTCCAATTTCTCGATCATAATCGATATTACAATAACGAGTTCTCATTTTATGTGGAGTCTCTTTGATCACTCTGAAAAATCGATATCGAACTGTTTCTTGAGAGAAGCTGTCAAACATCTCTTGCCATAATGGCTCGTCTTCAGGTTTTATAGGTCTCAAGGTTACTTCAGTTCCATCTTTCAAAGTTACTTTTTTAATGAAATGACTTGGATACTTACTTATGATCATGTGAGGTTTATTCTCAGGATGTTTATCAATGACAATACGCGCATCAACTGCTATTAGATCATCACCCTGAGGAATCAAGGGATTGATATCCAACTCACTAATTTCAGGATGGTCCTCGATAAGCTGAGAGAAGTTAATCATTGTTTCTTCAACTACTTTCATATTTGCAGGTGGAATATTTCGATATCCCTTAAGTAAACGATATGCTTTTGTTTTTTCTAGAATTCGTTGAGCTAATACTTGATTTAATGGCGGAAAGCCGATGGCTCTATCATTAAATAGTTCGGTGAAAATTCCGCCTAGACCAAACAAAATAATTGATCCAAATACGGGATCCTTTTTTGATCCAAGAATAAACTCAGATCCAGCATTTTTTACCATTTTTTGTATGGTTGCCCCTTCTATGATTGCTTCAGGGACATTTTTCTTCACCGTTTTCAACATTTGATTGAATGCATCTCGAACACTTGTTTCACAATCTAAATTTAGTGCCACACCACCTGAATCACTTTTGTGTGTTATCTGAGGTGAATGTATCTTCATTACAACAGGGAAACCGATTTTTTGTGCTAGTTTTACAGCTTCATCAGCAGTCTTTGCTAATAACGGTCGAGTCGATTTGATTCCATAGAGTTCGAGGATTAATTTTGCTTCGTTTTCATAAAGAAGGGTCCTATCTTCATTTAACGCGTTTTGAATAATCTCATTTATTTTGTCCTTACTTTTTTCCGTTGTTTCAACATTTCGTTCTTCTGGAGTTTCATATAAAAGCTCAAGATTACGTGCATAATGATATAAATGCATATAGGATTCAACAGCTTCCTCAGGAGTTGCATAAGTTGGAACATTGTTTCTATTGAGGATTTGTCTAGCATATTGTACACTCTCTTCACCGACAAAGGAAGTTAAAATTGGTTTTGTTGATTTTTTAGATATGTCTATGATATTTTCAGCTAGTTTTTTTGGATTGGCCATAACTTGTGGTACTGAAATGACAATGATTCCATCGATATTTTTATCTTTTAAAGCAACTTCGATTGTTTTTCGATATGCTTCTTCATCACTATCTCCAATAATATCCATGGGATTTCTTTTACTCCAATACACTGGAAGGAATTTGTTAAGTTCTTCAATGGTCTCTTTAGATAATTCAGCAAGTTTTCCACCATTTTCAACAATAGCATCTGTTGCTAGTACTCCTGGACCACCGGCATTAGTTATGATTGCAAGATTATTTCCAGTGGGACGAGGTTGTTTCGCAAGAATTGATGCACAATTGAATAATTCACTAATGTGTTTTACTCGAACACACCCAGCTCGTTTGAATGCTGCATCATAAATGTAGTCCTCACCGGCCATAGCACCAGTATGTGATGAAGCTGCTTTTGCTCCTTCCTTAAATCGTCCGGATTTAATAACAATAATCGGTTTAACCCGAGCAAAACTTCTTGCTGCACTCATAAATTTTCGTGCATGAGTAATACTTTCCACGTAGAGAACGATACTTCGAGTGTGAATATCGCGACCAAAATAATCAATGAGATCTCCAAAATCAACATCAAGCATCGATCCGACTGAAACAAATGAGCTGAAACCGACCTTTGCTGAAGCTGCCCAATCTAAGATAGATCCACAAACAGCACCACTTTGTGAAAAAAGAGCTATATTCCCTTTATCGGGCATGGCACCGGCAAATGTTGAGTTCATGCCTAAATAAGGCATGATGATTCCAACACAATTTGGTCCTACAATTCTAAGTCCATATTTTTTCCGGATGCTTTCAAGTTTTTTCTCTAGTTTTTTTCCTTCTTCACCAATTTCCTTGAAACCAGCAGAGATAATAAGAATTCCTTTAATTCCCTTTTTTCCGCATTGTTCAACAATGTCAAGTACTGCTCTTGAAGGGGTAACAATTACCGCAAGATCCGGTGTTTTTGGAAGATCCGTAATATTTTTGTAAGATTGTACACCTTGAATACTTTCATAATTTGGATTTATTGGATAGACAACACCATCATATTCTGATCCAATCAAATTTCGAAAGATACGATATCCTGCTGATCCAATACGATTACTTGCCCCTATTACAGTAATACTTTTTGGTTTGAATATTTTATCAAGATTTTCGATTCCCGTTCGACCGCCTCCCGTTTTTTTTGAATTGCGGTTGAGCCGCAATATATGGGTCCTATTTATAAAAGTATCGACAATTATAAATGTATTTTAAGGAAATTTCCAGTATGGTTTTAGCAATCTTTGTAAATCAGTAATACGTGTATCGACGATATCATAATTTTTCGCATGATTTGGATCGTCTTCAACATTGAATGACTCATGATTTAACAGTCCATGAAATATATTTTCATAAGCTGAAATGCATGAATCACTATTATATCCCCCACCAAGTAGAACAAGTAATTTTTGTGAATAATGAGTTGAAAGATTGTATATAGCTTTTGCTAAGCGATAATAGGTTTGAATGCTTAAATCTATATCGGCGAGAGGATCAGAATAATGCGTATCTACGCCTGCTTGATAGATGATTATTTCAGGATTAAATTGATAAATCAAAGGTGGAATCATCTGATCAAAAGCGTTTATAAAAGCATCGCTTCCAGTATGTGGTGGTAATGGAAGATTTACCGTGAATCCCTCTCCCTTTTCAGCACCAATTTTATTAATACTGCCCGTTCCAGGATAAAGAGTTTCACCATCTTGATGAAATGAAAGATTGAGAACAGTTGGATCATTATAGAAGATGTCCATAGTTCCATTTCCATGATGAACATCTAGATCAATAATAAAAAATCGATGTATGTCATAGTATGTTTTCAGGTATTCAATAACGACTGCAATATCATTAAAAAAACAAAAACCTGATGAATGATTTTTACTAGCATGATGGAACCCACCAAGAGGATTAACAGTTAATGAATAATTTTCAAAAAGTTTTGAACCACATACTAAAGTTCCCCCAGTTGCACGACGTGCATATTCATAGATGCCTTTTGGTGCTGGTGTATCAAAGCTGAGCATGCCTCCAACTTTACTTAACTGTTGGATTTTTTCAATATATTGTAAACCATGGGAACGAAGGAGATCCTCTTTCTCAGCAAGTGTAGGTGTAAATGTAGTGAATGATTTGATCATACCAGTTTTTTCCAACATTTCCATTGTTCTTTTTGGTTTGTTTCCGATGAGAGGATGATCTGATCCAAGATCATATTTATCATACTCTGGATGATATGCAATTCCATTCATTAAGAGGAAAAAAGAAAACATGTTTTTAAATTTTTCAACAAATTTTTTTATAGGAGAAAGAATCGATTTGATATTTGCACCGTGTAATCTTTTTACTTTAATTACATTCAAGGAAAAAACAATTTCTTAAAAGTACCTATAGTTTCTTATCTTAAAACTTGATGTTGATCATATGCAATTTTTCTTTGTTTCCGATTTACATGGTAACGCACAAAAATATGAGAAGTTATATACATATGTTCTAACAAGAAATCCTCAAGCAGTTTTTTTTGGTGGAGATTTACTCCCCTCAATTTCTTCAAATAACGAAGATATCCCTTCTTTTATCAATAATACCATTTTTTCACCTCTAGAACGAATAAAAAAAAGTATTCCTGACATTCAATTCTTTTTCATTTTAGGAAATGATGATCCCCGCAGATATGAATCAATCTTTTTGGAAGCTGATAAAAAACAACTGATTTCATATGTTCATGAGAAAACTGTTACATTTTTAGATTTTTTTGTTACCGGGTATGCTTATGTTCCGCCCACTCCGTTTCAATTGAAGGATTGGGAAAGATATGATGTTTCTAGATTTGTCGATGTTGGAGGGGTTTCTCCAGAACAAGGAGCTTTTTCTGTTCCAATAGATATCAATTCGATTCGATTTAAAACAATGAAAAATGATTTAGATGAATTAGTAAAGAATGCTCCTGCTAGTAAAACCATTTTTTTATTTCATTCACCCCCGTATGATACAAATTTAGATAGAGCGGAATTAAATGGAAAAAAGATAGATCATGTACCATTAGATGTTCATATAGGAAGTATTGCAATTAAACGATTTATTTCTGAATATCAACCATTTATCACCTTACATGGTCATGTTCATGAATCATCCCAAATAACGGGAAACTGGCAACAAACATTTGAAAAAACAATATCATTTTCTGCAGCTTATCATGGAGATGAACTTGCAGTAATTGTAGTTGACACAGATAATCCACAGAAAGCAGATCGTATCATGTTGTAGAAAGACTATTGTTTATTCATAACTTGTTCTTCTTTTCTGATAAAAAAATGAAATAATCGGAAAATACCGATTCCCGTGATTGCGGCCCAGACTGGAAATACTGATAAGATACTTCCATGAAATGTACTGATCAGTAGTACTGAGAGCACTACAATTATTTGACTTGATTGAACTCGTTTTAAAGATAATGGAGTAGAAGAATGATCTCCTTTACAATTAATTTTATCCGTTGTAGTGGTTACAAAAAACATTAGTGCACATGATACAGCAATATATATTAGTATCCATGGAGAGGGGTTGAGTAGCATCCAAGCATCGGGAAAGACAAGATAAAAGAGGATGAAGCTTGGTATTAATGGAATTGAAAGTATGGTAAGTTGAATTTTTTTATTTGATATAACTGAGGTAAGTGCAATGATGAATATTGCTAATGGAAGAATAAGAATTTGAGATGAAAGTAACGCTGATAGAATACTGAGAGATAAATAGAATGTGACATCAGAACTCGTTGTCCTTTTGCCAGTAGTTTGATTAAGAAGTCTTAAACTGAATAAAAACCAAAACAACACGAGAATGTTTCCTTGGGTGAGGCTAAATGGAAGAAATAATAGGGGAATACCTAAAAATGCAGCATAATCATAATCGGGATCTAGTTCACGACCAACTGCCCAACAAATAAAAACAATCAGGGTTTGAACCAATGCAAAATATAAACTTTGAACAAAAATAGTATTCTTGTAAAAGTACCACCCAAAAGTTGCAAAAAAAATAAGAGGTAAAATGATAAGTAAAATTTTATTTGGCTTATATTGAGTATCAATGATTCTTATCAAAGTAAATTCTTCAGTTGACTCTGCGGCCATTGATTCTGATATAAACTTATCATTCATAAATATCTCTGAATTTTTCTTTTCTATTTATTTTTTTGTGATTTTTATGTGTTTTTCATTATTGATATATATAAATTCTTTATTATTATAAAAATAAATAGAAAATTTTATATTTAGATAAATGCTTAAATAATATACAGTCGTGATTAACAATGAAAAAAACTTTATTCATTTCAGTAGTGCTAATAGCTGTATTATTCTTGCTTACTCCAGCAATTCCAGCTTATCAATTTTCAATGGTTACTGAAGCTCAGGAAGATCGTATTAAAGAAGAGTTAAATCTGCCTATTGATACGGATTTTCAGATAGAATCACTTAAAGAAAGCAGATCTCTTTTATTCAAATCAGAAACTAAGGATTTAAAAACATTAATTGGAAACATAATTTCAGATGTGATGTTGAATGAGATGTCACAAGACCTTGATGGAGATGGAGATCCAGAACCACAAGCTCTAATATTATTGGGAATATTCGTTTACACCGTTCTTATTTGGATCATGTTAAAAATCGTTTTATTTGTTCTAGGGGATATCGGCTCTTTCTTCGGGTCGATTTTCAATTTTTTCAAATCAAAATTCGTCAATTTCTTTACACTAATACTTGGAGTTATCGGTACAACACTTAACTTTATTGGTGGCGGTGTTGTTTTACTGATTAATCTGATTGTTAAAATAATCGAGGTTATAGGTGGTGGTATAGGTATACTATTTAATCTGATTGTCACCATTTTAATCAGTATATTAACTCTTGGAGCGGGTTTTGTAAAAATTGTGATAAACCTGATAGTACTCATTCTCTTTGGAATTGTAAAATTAATTGGATTAACTTGGAATACGATAGGAAATATTGTTGAATTATTTTTTAACATCATGTTACTCATATTTCAAGCAATTTTTCCAGATTTCAACGGGTCAGGAGTATAACTAATTAGAAAGGTTATTGATAAAATAAATTGTTTCAATAGAGATCAAAAATAGAATAATAAGGGTTTTTACGTATCATAAATTACGATTATATATTCTAAAAAATATCTAAAGATATTATTTAAATAATAGAATGTATATTATTAATTAGCGGAGGTTTCCAAAAATATGAATAAAAAAGGTAAAATTGGGTTAGGAGCAATTGCGATTTTTGTGATGATACTCTTTTCATCTTTTCAAAGTCTAGCTATCCCATCACAGGATCAGACAGAAATGATAAACGTAACAATTTACAATTTTGAAGATGAATCAGTGAGACGTCAACAGATTGAATTGGATAAATTTATGTCAATATTTGATCCGATAGAAAATAACCATCAACTAGATTTTTTCACCATCATGCAATCGAAAATAACAACTCTTTATGAAAATGGTTTGATTACTGATGATGAGTTTGCATACTTAGAACAAGAACTCCTTAGTTATTGCATACAACAATCTCTACCAGGAATTGCTTCAAAGGGAGTAATATTTGATTTACTGAATATCTTTAATGGTTTTGGTTTTGCAATAAAAGGAGAACAAACCCGGTCATTTTTAAGATTGCCAATTGCAAGCTTCCCATTCCTTAATTCTAATATTACCGCATTATTTACGGGGTTCAATGCATTTGATGGTGATGGATTTATCTTCACCCTTGGAACCAATGGTTTTAGATATATTTACAAATATGATCGAGACCAGTATGATTTTCCCTATTTTTCATCAATTAAAGGCTGGTTTATAGGATACACGGGTATTTTATTAGAAGCATCTGTTTCCGATGCTTTTGGTGAAGAGTATGAAGGAACATACATCATTGGGATAGGTATGAATGTCCTGACCCTGTGGAGTGACAAAATACTCTAAATCCTTTTTTTTATTTTTTTTTTAACACAATGATCTATTTTGAATATTTCAATCTAATTTAAAAAATTAAGTTTTCTTGTTTACAATCATCCTTTTATAATACTTCCAATGCCAGGCAATATGAAACAAAGATATAATTGCCATGGCAATTCCGAACTCAACATGCCAAAATAACAAAACTGCGTAAAATGATATTCTGATCCCACTACTAATGGATATAGCTAGTATTAGACCAAATAAACCTGAGATAAGAAAGGTTACAAGTAAAATAACATTCCAAATTTTTCTATGATAATTTTTTTTGATTATTTGTTTTTTACTGAAACTATACGTTAAGGTGTAAAACAGTAAAAGTATCAGCAAGATGGGCAGAAAATAATAATTTAAACCAATTGTAGAATTAGTTTTTGTTGAGTCTATTGACTGGTTTTGTTGTTCATTAGAGGTTTCATCAGAAACTTGTAGTCGTGCTTCAGGTGGGGGTTGAGAGAGATCACAGATGTCATCATGATCTGTATCGGTATATCTTCCGCATGTGCCTGGATATGTTTCGTTTATTTCTCCAAAAGGACAGTTATCCCAAGCGCTTACAGTAGAAGCACTAAAAAGTAATAGAATTAAGAAAATTAGGATTAAAATAAATAATATATTTTCAGATTTTTTGCCCATTCTTTCACCTTAATTAACAGCTGATAATTTATTATTTATAAACCTATATAAAACTTATGAATATACAATGTTTTTTGTTTTAATGGTATTACGTTAAAAAAAACTAAGATATTCAGCGATATCAATTTCAGAAATTGATTTTTCTTTAGTTTCGGATTTATATGTTCCTTGATATTGCATATGATACCGCCAATAATTTGTAGCAGGAATTCCAATATAATGATAGGTAATGGGACTAAAATTTACATCTAATTGTAAACGACTATCATCAACCTGTAATCGACATGAATAAGGCATAGTTTTTCTATGATCCCTGCATTTTTTTTCAATCGTAAATAAAATCTGGTCAGGATGAATTGAGGTATATGAATCAGGCTTTGATAGAATTACGAGTGATTGCATTTCAGATTTTTTTTGAACTTGAGCCCAAATTGCATTTGCGTTTTCCAATGGAATCTTTCCAAAGAAATACCCTTTGGTTATAAAGGGTGCTTTTAACGGATAAATATTGTGATCATGGTACCCATTTCCAGTAACCTGCATAGTTTTCCCATTTATTGTTAATTCTCCACTTACAGAAAAACCGGGTATGACAAGCCATTTTCCAAGGTATGTTTTTCCTTTAAATGGTTTCATGGTTTTTACAAGCTGTAAATCAAAACCATATTCTTCATCCCCTCTTTTAATCTGATATTTCCAATCACCATTTGGTTCTATTTTTCCATTGATAATGTGCTTATTCTTTATTTTTAACAACAGCGTATCTTCAGATCCACAAAATTGTCGTAATGGATACCGTTTCCTATTAATTTTTAAGAGTTTTCCATCTTTATAAAAAAAGATACCTGAAAGAACAGTTCCAAGTTTACCAATATGAATAACGTTAATTAAAGATACAACACTATAACCATTTTCAAAAATTGCATCGTAATACCACGTTTCCACGTGAGAAAAAAATCCGGTTTGGTGTCTTGCATCATCTTTAAAAACAATATCTCTAGGATGAAATATATTATTACTGTTCATTTGCATTATTCCAACAAGTGGCAAACATAACAGATACTTAAATAATATTTTCTATAATATTTTCAGTTCAGGTTAAAAAAAATTTGAATAAAGAAAAAATTAGATGAGATTAATTGAGTTAATCTCATTTAAGGTGTTCATATTGTTCATTTGTATCATTGCATCTGAGAACGTGTATATGACATCTTCAATGTACAATGAACGCGTTATCGAATAACGATAATCTCCTTTCCAATATGAACTTACATAAGGTTCAATATTAGAAGTATTATCTTCGCCTGCAGGGGTATCAATATGGCTTATTATGCCCCTAAGTTCAATATCACTTGAGGTAATATTAAACACATATGCTGATTCGATATAATCTGTAGATACTGGTAAAACAAGCAGATTTTTCTCTTTATCAAAGAGAAATGCCTTATGTTCATAAAGAGAATTTGAATACATCCAATAGTATTCATAAGGTGCTTCAAATTCATAGGTGTCTAGAGCTACTGGGTTGGATACATCTTCAACATCAAAGAGATTGATTTTTACCACATTATTTTCCATCCCGATGCCGATTATATGATTCTCATCATAGGGGTGAAGATAAGTGGAATATCCTGGTATTTTCAATTCACCAAGAATGATTGGGTTCGTTGGATTTTGTAGATCTATTACAAAAAATGGATCGATTTGTTTATAGGTTACTAAATAACACTTAGTATCGATAAATCGAACTGAGTAAATACTTTCACCAATGGCAATATCTTCAATAGAACCGATGAGATTAAGAGATTCATCCAATACATATACATTATTATATGTATCAATTGAAGAAACATATGATCTTAGTATCCAACCATTGATAGTAGTTGCAACTCGAAATGTCCCATTATATTCGCTCATTGAAAATTGATTGTTAATAGATCCTGGAACTGACCCTTGAGCAGCATAAGCGATTTGACCATTATCAATTGCGATTTTATGAATGGTTGTTCGCTCATATTGTGATACTATTTGCCGTGCTATCTCTTTTTTATCGTTGTCGTTTAATTCGTTGATATAATGATAAATAATCCATTCAGTCACGGTTGATTTTTGATACTCTTCTAATGAGAGAGATTCGACTAAAGTTAATTCATTTTCTGCATCTGATGGAAGCACTGGAAGAATGTAGTCATCTACTATTTCTTCTAGGAAGGAATAATCGTAATTGTAATACACACTTGTAATGTAGATTGCATCTAATGAAACATAGATTATTGATGGATTGCCAAGAATAAAAACTTCAGAATTTGTCTGTTCAGTATCATTAACTAAATTAACTGATGTTATTTGGGTTTGTGTTTTAGATGTTTCAGGGGAATCAATATAATAAATATTAGATAATCCAATGTCCCAATCCGCGCCATCAACTCTAATTTTTGGTATATATGTTGAGTCGCTTTCATCGTACAACACAGGTTCGTAATCATAAAAAGTTGTAATGACATAGATGTAATCTTCAATTAATCGAGCAGATGAATAATACCCTTGCATCTGAATATTACGAACTTGAATTGGAGCTGTCTTTGTTGCTACATCATATATGATGATTTCAGTCGTTGTTGTATCAACCCAGTAATCATATGAGTAATCAGCAGAGGAATCAATATCTGTTTCATCTTTTACTTCTTGATTCTTCTCATCACTATCAATTGAGATAATGCCATCATAATCCTCTGCATAGGTCCGATAAAGATACGTCTGAGTAATAATTGCAAGTCTATCGTCTTTAATGAAAAGATTTCTGGGAGTTTGTGTTTCATTTAATGATATTGTGGTAATAATCGCTGCTTCCTCTGCAGGATAAGCATTTATGATAAATACAGTTGAATTCGCAATAACATAAAGATATTTCCCATCTGTTTTAACGATATCTGGTTCATCAACTCCTAATTCTTGAATATTAGTTGATGAATAATCATAAGATTCATCACTATCACCTGATTTTCCCGTATCCTCTGAATTTGCTATATCAAGAGATGGTGCTGTTTGTTCTGAACGATAAGTAGTTGAAGAAGAATCAGAACTTGAACTGTTCTGTAAAAATGAATTATATTCTTCATAGGATCCAAAATTTAATAGATCATATGATGAAATATCTTTAT
>Ga0272442_10008213_pt1 | contig 13304 bp, 20 predicted proteins | sample SSMForm2O_FD_200262 | JGI IMG/M metagenome (GOLD analysis project Ga0272442, IMG submission 200262) | Marine sediment archaeal communities from Little Sippewissett salt marsh, Falmouth, MA, United States - SSM-Form-2O | ecosystem: Environmental > Aquatic > Marine > Wetlands > Sediment ...
AACAATTCGTACATCATGACCTGGTGTAGGCTTACCAACAGAACCATATTTAATTGGCATAAATGGATAGTTAGAAAGAACACATACTGTTTCAGTTTGACCATAGAAATCATAAATTTCCAGACCAAATGCTTTCTTCCAAACTCGAATAACCTCTGGGTTTAGAGGTTCACCTGCACTCATTGAATGGCGAAGTTTAAGCTTGTATGTAGAGAGATTCATTTGAATTAGCATCCTGTAAACAGTTGGAGGAGCGCAAAACGTTGTAACTCCATATTTTTCCATAGCTCGAAGCAGACCATCTGCATCAAAACGTCCAGGTGTCTCCCATTGGATAACCGCAGCACCTGCTATCATCTGACCAAAAAGTTTACCCCAAGCTGCCTTTGCCCAACCTGTCTCTGATATTGTCCAGTGAAGGTCTTTAGATGTAAGTGCCTGTGCAAACCTTGCAGTGACTTCATGTCCCAATGGATAACTATGTGTGTGAAGAACCATTTTTGGATGACCTGTAGTACCAGATGTAAAATATATAAGCATTGGATCTGTAGAAAGTGTTTTTCCAATCTCTTTTTGAGATAACTCAGTTGTAACCTCTGCCATCTCTTCATCATAATTGTACCAGGTTGCTCTTTTCCCATCAACCAGCATCATATGCTTAAGTGTTGGACATTTAGCTTTCACGGCTTCTACACTATCAGCATGATCCATATCTGTTAAAACCATACAGGCTTCTGCACGGTTAACACGATATTCTATATCCTTAGATGTTAAAAGAACAGTACCAGGCATTGGAACAACACCGAGTTTGAACATACCAATGAGAGCGATATACCATTCAGGTATGCTCTGAAGAATTACAAGAACTCTATCTCCTTTTTTAACACCAATCTTTCTTAAAACATTCGCAAACCTATTTGATGCAACTGATAAATCATAAAATGTATGATATCTATCATGTTTACCTGTTCTATCAATAGAGATTAATGCAAGTTTAGTCCTATCCTCTGCCCATTTATCACAGACATCAAAACCAAAATTATAATATTTTGGAACTTCCCATTTGAAATTTTTATAAAGCGCATCATAAGTAGATTTATTATTTTCTTTTTTTGGCATAATTTAAACCTCCCTTTAGATCAATTATAAACCTAATTGTCTCGCGATAACCATCCTTTGAACTTCAGAAGTACCTTCACCTATGCAACATAGTTTGATATCTCTGTAATATCGTTCAACAGGGTATTCACGTGTATAACCATAGCCACCAAAGATCTGGATAGCTTTTACTGTTGCACGCATAGCCATCTCAGAAGCAAATAGTTTTGCCATAGATGCTTCTTTTGTAAAACGTACTCCTTGATCCTCCATATAAGCTGCACGGTGAACAAGTAAACGAGCTGCTTCAACCTCAGTAGCAATGTCTGCTATCATCCATTGTATAGCCTGAAATTTACCAATTGGTTTGCCAAACTGCTGACGTTGCTTTGCATATTCAATTGAATCCTCTAATGCTGCTTGAGCGATACCTACGCTCATAGCACCAATTGCAGTACGACCACGATCAAGGATGTTCATAGCGCCTACAAAGCCAAGGCCTGGCTCACCTAACAAGTTTTCTTTTGGAACGCGACAATCTTCAAAAATAAGTTCAGCTGTATGACTACCACGTAGACCGAGTTTATCTTCAAGTTGACCTACTTTAAAACCAGGTGTATCTTTTTCAACAAGTATTGCACTGATACCTTTTGCACCTTTATCTTTATCTGTTTTTGACATAACAATTGTAACATCTGCAAGGTCTCCTGTTGTTATGAATTGTTTTGTACCATTGATAACCCACTCGTTGCCTTTGAGGACAGCTGTTGTCTGTGTACTTGCCGCATCTGAACCAGCATTAGGTTCAGTTAATGCCCATGCTGCAAAACCTTCACCACTGCAAAGCTTTGGAAGATATTTCTTGCGTTGCTTTTCAGTTCCATGTTCGTATATATGGCCAACGCCAAGAGAATTATGAGCTTCAACTGTCAAACCTGTTGAACCACAAATTCTTGATATTTCTTCCAGGGCAATCATATAAGAAACACGATCTATTCCAGCTCCACCATAGTCCTGTGGAACCGTCATTCCCATAAGACCCATTTGCCCCATTTTCTTATAAAGATCTTTTGAAAAGTATTCCTCTTGATCTATTTTAGACGCAATGGGTTTAATTTCTTTTTCACAGAATTCTCTAATTGTTTTTTGGAACAGTTTTTGTTCTGCAGTTAAGTTAAAATCCAAATTAAATCACCAAACCGGTGATATAATCATCCTCTAAAAGTTTTTGGTATTATTTTACGTGTTATGTCGAAAAAATAAGGCAGGGATTTATTTCAGTATTTTCCCTGTTTCCATGTACCATAAATAAAGATCAAGTTCAGCAAGTGTCAAATCTGTTTTTTTTGCTATTTCTCTTAGTTTATCTTCTATTTCAAGGTATTTGTTTTTTGTAAGAGTTTTTGGTCGTTCGATAATATTATTATTTACTAATATGTCGACTATATGAAAATCTATTATCGCATAATCATCAAAACCGATATTCCTCAAAAAGTGACTTGATTCTTTATATCCTAATCCTTTGACATTGTTTACTATCCATTCTCTCAGTGTTTTTTTATCATGAAAATTTACAACATCTGTTAATTTGTCTTTACATCTCTTTGAATCGTGAATGTATCCTGCTCTCGCTGAAGGAAACCTATGACCATATTTTTTCAATTTTTCTTCTAATGTTTTTTTATCATCTGTGATAAAACATTCACCTATTTGATTCTGAATTTTTATTGATTTTTCTGCATTGTAGTTTGCCGTTAGCATGCAGAAACACATTTCTTTGAAAATTTCGTCATTAGATTTTTTGTTTATGCTTTTGAATTCTTTTATTCTATTATCAATTATGTTTTTGATATCTGAATTTTTAAGTTGATTTATTTTTTTTATTAATTGGTCCATATCTATCATTTGATTGTTGTTTTGTTATATTATTTTTTTCGTTTAAAAAAGGAAACTGGGGATGTTTGGAAGTGAAGAGGGATCTTAAAAAGATTTGAGGAGAGGAGGAAAGGATGGGATTAATATGATTCTAGTCTCCACTTCGTTTACACCCCTAGAATGTTAATCTAATTTACTTTGTGTAGTTATCACCTCTAAAGTCAATAAATAAGAGTTTTTTATTCCCAATTCACCCATGATTAACAATTGTTAATGCAAGTTGAGTATATAAATATTTTGGTAGCAAAAAATAGTGAAAAATATTTTGATTTTTGAGAAAAAAATTTAATTTCCCTCCAGTAAAAATTTATTTGTAACAAATGTAACATAAGCAATAAACAATCGTTAATTATTAATATTGAGAATGTTATTCAGAGTCATGCAACGAACTACCTGTGAATACATGATGTGGAATGGGCTACCAGTCATACGAAAAGAGATTGCAGAGAGCATGATTAAAGACTATGGACTAAGTCAAAAAGAAACTGCTGAGAAGCTAGGGATTACGCCTGCAGCAGTTTGTCAATACATCTCAAAAAAACGTGGAAGATTTGACATAGAAGATGAAGTTATTCTAAAAGAAATAAAATCATCAGCAAAAAACATCATCCATAATGGGGATGGACACGTAATATCTGAGACTTGTAGAATATGCAAGCTTCTAAGAGGAAGTACAGATTTTAATATGTTCTGCCCTGGATGCGACGAATAAAAATTGTGGGATGCCTAAAACGTAATGTCTTCATTATTTAGATGAAATACTCTTTCCATATGATGCGGGCGATATGACTCTTTTGCCTTTCTAAGACCGAGGATGCCCATGTCTGACTCACGATTAATATATTTTATATTCTCCTGCAATATTTTAGCGGTTTCTTGATTTATTGCTTTGTATATTCCATCATAGTCAGGAGAACCTTTTTCATAATGCACAACAGCCGTATCTTGACTCATCTTCTCATATACTGCAATTGACTCTATTTGATTATTTATCCGAATCAAGATCCCTGATAGACCTAGTTCAAAGAAATTATCCATAGAAAACAAAATCGCTTTTCGCTCATTATCAAGAAATGGGTCTGATCCGCAATCTCTCCAGAGGCACCATCTTTTAAGAAACTCTTTTATTTCCTCAAAATTGTCATGAGAAATTTCTTCAACAGTATATTGAAAATTCCTTATGAATTTGTTAAGACGATTCCTAATTTTACTATAATCTGAGCCTTTTAGTTCTGCAAGATCCTCAGCAAGATAAACATAGTCAAAATAATCTCTATGCTCGGTAAAACTAAATTCGGGATAAGTTTCTTGCATCCAATTTTTTGTTTTCTCATCTATCATCCCAAACGGATGATCGGATTTTTGTTCTGATGCCAGTTTTAATACCTTGTCAAATACATTTTTATTATGCTCACCAATTGGTGGTCTAAATCTTATTTGATCATTAATATTTGAATATAGTATCAGGTTATCATCAAGTTCTGCATAGTGATAATTCGCATAGTGCATCCAGCTTATCAGAGTTGTAAACACATAGTCACTATGAACTGGAGGATGTTTACTGTAGTATTTTTCAAATACCGGTTTATCTTCAAGTTTTATTGGTTTAAAATCATCAATCGAAAGCATTCTACTCCTCATCATACTTTAATGGTACATAGTTTTTCATTTGTTTAAATCCTAAATTTTTATAGAAACCATCCTGATCTGGCTCTGCAATTAAAGCAATCCAGAAAATTTTGTTTTTGTGGCAATAATCGACTAATGCTTTCACAAGTTTTTTTCCAATTCCCTTTTCACGATAATCTGGCAATATTACTAAATCCTGTATATAAGCATCAGATACACCATCAGAAAGTATCCGGCCCATTCCAATGATTTTTCCAGTATTTTTGTCAATTATTACTGCAAAAGCATAGCTCCCCTTGATTAATTTAGTAACTCCTGATTTATCGTAACTGTCTTTCCACCAGCCGCCTGCTTTGTATAATTTGACTATATCATCAGATGGCCATTCGTCAACAAATTTGATTTCCATGTCAAAGTTTTCCATATTATTCAAAGCTCAAGTTTTTCCGTAGATTATAAACATATTATAATAGAGTTTTGCAAATTTATGGGTAAATATTATATATCGAGAGTCATATGGAATTCTAGGAGGACACATATTATGGAAGAAACATATAAGTGTGAAAAATGTAAAAAAACTGAAATAGTAATAGATGGGATAGTTCCTGAGTGTTGTGGAGAACCCATGAAAATCTATCCCTTAGAAGTGTGTACTCAACCTGCTAATGCCGAACATGCAAGGCCTATGGAAGACGAAGAACCTTGTGATGATGGCAGATCCGGGTAAAAAGTTTATTTTAGAGATCTTCTCTCAGGAATAGGCTCTGCCTGCTTCTTACCTTCTTTTATTTCTTGTGAAACATATAGAGCACAGTAACACGCACCAAATTCTTCAACATCAGGATCCCTATAATCACAAGGACAGATAATATCTTTATCTTCTTCTCTGTTGCCTGATGCAAGTCTGCAAGGACAGGCCCAATAGCCATATCTTTTTTGATTAATCAGTAGACTTCTAATTAACTCCTTGGTAAATTCTGTATCTGGATTTAGATGATAACCGTTAGACTCGGCAAAATTATCTAATCTAGAAAAAACCTTGTCAACTTGTTCATCTGAGGTGTTATCCATCTAATTCAAAGCCTCTTTAATATCATCTTCTTTGAAACCAGTAATTACCTTTTCACCGTTAATTACAAGTGTCGGGAAACTGCAACGGGGATTCACTTTTCTAACTTTATCCACAGTGTCGTCTTTATCTGATCCTTCAAGTAGATCAACATATACGTAATCAAAGGCTACACCAAGATCCCCAAGTAATTCCTTAGTCTTCCGACACCATCCGCAAGTGCTAAGCGCATATAGTATAATCTTTCCTTTATCTTCGCCATCTACATGTTCAAGATTGGTCATTATTCACCTTTATGATTTCCAAAGGCCATGAACATTACAATACTCACGAGCAGAAACCTTATCTGCTTTGATTTCAAACAAAGCCTGTGGCTTGTCACCAGGTTTCAAAAACTGTCTATAGGCTTTTCCATCAGCAAGAATCTGAATCCACTCAATATAGTGTTTTTCTTCCATTGGATGATCCTGATTCTGACCAACTTTTACAAGAACTCCATCGCTAGTCTTTTCAATATATGGTACATGTTTTTCAACACTTGAATCCTCAGTTTTTTCTTCCATAAGTTTCATCTCTTCGCCGCAACAAACCAGTGCACCTACTCCTTCATGAAGAACTTCAACAACATTTCCACATATTTCACACTTGTATATTCCTCTTAATTTTGCCATATTTATTTACCTCTTTTTTTCTTTTTATAATCCTCTATTGCAGCATGAAGTGCATCAGCTGCAAGATTACTACAATGCATTTTCTGCGGTGGAAGACCATCAAGCTCTTCCGCCACATCATTACGCGTTATCTTTAGTGCTTCATCAATGGTTTTTCCAATAGCAAGCTCTGTAACCATAGAACTTGTTGCTATTGCAGAACCGCAGCCAAAGGTTTTGAACTTGATATCCGTGATAACATCGTTTTCTACTTTGATATACATCTCCATGAGGTCTCCGCATACTGGATTACCAACCTTACCGTAACCATCAGCATTTTCAATTACTCCTACATTTCTTGGATTTGTAAAATGATCCATTACTTTTTTACTATATACTGGCATTTTTTCACCTCTATTTTACTAATGGAGAAAGCTGCCTAAGTCTATGGACAGTTTCCTCTGTAGCTTTAACAATTTTTGGAATTTGTTTCATATTATTTGAATGACCCAGGGTCAATACCATTGATCCATGAGCCTCTTCATGTTTAAGTCCAATAGCTAAAAGGACATGTGATGCCTCAAGTGTTTTAGATGAACAGGCTGAACCTGTTGCAATCTGAATTCCATACATATCCATATTTAGAAGAATGCTCTCTCCTTCTATGTGACTAAATCTAAAGCTTGCATGATGCGGCAGACGTTTTGTTGGATGACCTGTAAGATAGGATTCCCAAATTTTTGTTAATTCTTCAATCAGTTTATCTCTGATTTTCATTAGTCTAGCGCTTTCAGTTTTCATTTCCTTTTTTGCAATACTAGCAGCTTCACCCATACCTACTATTGCAAAAACATTCTCTGTACCAGAACGTAACCCTTTTTCTTGTCCACCACCAGGCATAACAGATTGAACCCTTACACCTGGTTTGATATAGAGTGCTCCTGCACCACGAGGGCCATACATATCATTTGAAGAAAGGGTTAAAAGATCAATTCCATCTTTTTGAACATCGATTGGTATTCGACCAGCAGCAGCTGTTGCATCTACATGCAAATATTTTCCTTTTTCATGAACAATTTTACTGATTTCATTTATTGGCTGAATGGTTCCGATTTCATTATTTCCATACATAATTGATGTAACAACTGTATTATTTGACAGAAATTTTTCAAGTTCATTCTGATTAATAAATCCATATTTATCCACAGGTATTTTGTTAAAAGTCCAACCATTTTTCTGCAGATCCTTCATAGGATTAATAACAGAGATATGCTCGATTGCACTAGCTAGAACTTCTTTACCATCTTTTTGATTTCTAAAAGCAGTTCCACGTATTGCAAGATTATTTGATTCTGTTGCACTACCCGTAAAAACAATGTTTTTTTCAGACTCAGCATTAACAAAATCAGCAATTTTTTTACGTGATTCTTCAACTGCTTCTTTTGCATCTTGACCAAAATTATACAAAGACGAAGGATTGCCATATACTTCTATAAGATATTTTTTTGCAAACTCAAAAACCCGCGGATCTACAGGCATTGCAGATGCATGATCAAGATAAATATTTTCCATTAAAACCACATTGTTGCTCCTGCATCAAGTGCTAAATCATTTAATGTAGCTGCTCCAACAATTTTTACGCCAGGGATAAGTTCTACTTTTTCCCAACCAAGCATCCGTTTTGATGCTTCACAGACATAAACTGGAATTTTCATATCAATTGTTTTCTTAAGCAATTCATTCACACTTGGAAAACTACCCATTTTTATTTTTTCTGCTTCACCTGGTTTCAAAATTTTCAACGCTGTTCCAAGGTAATATACCATAGGTTTTAAGTCCATCATTTTTGCCGTTTGTGCAAGAACTAAGGGAGAATATTGTTTTTCTGGTTCATCTGTTGTTACAACATATAAGATGCTATTTTCATCTTTTGTAATTTTTTCACCTCCCTTTATTTTGTTCTTTTAATGTAAAAGGTCAGAATTGTTACTTCTTTTTCAAATTTAAGTAATTCATGACCCGTTCGTTTTACCCAGCGCTTTATATCTTCTTCTGCTGCTGGGTCATCTGCTTCTATTTTGAGGGTTTGCCCAATTTCTATTTTTTCGATTTCTTCTTTAGTCATTGAAATAGGCATTGGGCAGTAATATCCAACGCAGTCGAGTTCTGCATCAGCAGATATTTCATCACTCAGAAGTTTTGTCCCCCAAGATAATCAAATTCAAACCAGTAACCAGTTGTATTGATATGGTTGAACTCTTTTTCGAGCAGCGAGTAATGATTTTTTTCCTGCTCTATTATTTCATTTATTATGTTTTTTACATCTTCATCTGTAAGGTTTTCTTTTATTTTATCATAGTACTCAACTGCTTCTTTTTCAGCATCCATTGCCATTCTAAGTGCATCTAACTCTGTGCTTTCTGAATCCATTCCAGGCGCCTCATTTAAATCGGTTGGGAAAATAGGAATTTTTGCATATTTCTTACTTGAATCAACTAAATCATTCCACTCAGATTGGCTTACTTTGTCTTCAAACATTTTCTGGAAGACATCAAGATGTCTTTGTTCATCTTGAGCAAGACTTTCAAATATTGTTTTTCCCATATCACTTTCAGTTTGCGAAGCAGCCTTCATGTAAAATGAATACCCGTCTTTTTCCATCTGAATAGCTGTTAGAATTGCATCCTTTACATTTTCTATTTCACTCATTTAGCAAATCCCCTTTCAGTACGGCTCAGTCCAAACCTCGTAATAACTTTGTGGATGCTGACATGCAGGACATACATCTGGTGCTTCTGGCCCTTCATGAACATATCCACAGTTTCGGCATTTCCATTTAATTGGTTTGTCTTTTTTAAAGACCTTATTCTTTTTTACATTTTCAAGTAATTTTCGATATCTACGTTCATGGTATTCTTCTACTTCACCTATTTCTCTGAAGCTGTGTGCGACCATTGGAAAGCCTTCCTCTTCTGCTGTTTTTGCAAAATCTGGGTATAGTGTCCCCCATTCCATTTTTTCTCCTTCTGCAGCTGCTAGTAGGTTTTCCTCTGTTGTTCCTATTACTCCAGCAGGATATGCAGCTTGTATTTCTACTTCTCCACCTTGAAGATGTTTGAAAAAGACTTCTGCGTGTTCTTTTTCATTGTCGGCAGTCTCCTGAAATATCGCTGCGATTTGTTCGTATCCTTCTTTTTTTGCTTTAGAAGCAAAATATGTATATCTCATTCTAGCTTGTGATTCTCCTGCAAAAGCTGCTAGAAGATTTTTTTCTGTTTGTGTTCCTTTAATGTTTTTCATATTTTTCATCTCCATTTTAACTTCCATGTTTTTATCCTACATATTTATGGTCCTGCATGTACCATAGGCCAGTAAACATCATCTTCTTCATATCTTTCCATACTTTGTTTTTCTTGTTCGAGCAACTTATAGTGTCCAACTTCCATATCTGAGAAATAAAGTAGTGTATTGTTTATTTTAGTCCCTTGTTCAAATCGGCCGGCAAGACTTTTATAAAAAGTACTTGCACTTTGTTCGGCGTTCATTGCTTCTTTTAAAAGAACGCTAAGCGGCGTGTTATCATCAAAACTGACTTCAGGAAGTGGCACAGGTGTTTCATTTGGTATTTTTAGTTCTTTTTCTGGAAAATGATTCATATAGATTTCTTCAATAAACTCCCTATGCTTTTCTTCTTCTTTTGCCAAGAATTCAAGTTTATCTTGTAATAGACCATTTTTTGTTTTTTTCATCATTTTTGAGTATAATTTATTGCTTTCTTGCTCGCTTTTAATTGCTGCAAGAAGCAAATCTTCAAGTTCAAAATTATTTAAATCCATTTTTCGCCTCCTTTTAATCTAAAAGTCTTTTTTCTCCTTTTAACTCCTGGATTGGAGTGATATTTTGGGATGCCTCTAAGCATCCAAGATATTCACCGTTTTTATCTCTAAGTGCTAAATATCGAATCAAAACCTTGTTTTTTTCACCGCCTTTGCCGATTGGTAAATCTATCCAGAATTGAGCCATGTCTCTTTTTCCTTGTTTCATCTCTGAGATTATTTTTTCTACTTTGTCTAGACTTTTTGGCGGATGGCATTTACGTACATCTCGTCCAATTGCTGCCTCTGGTCTTTTAAAAATTCTTGTCTCATGTTTGTTCCATGCAAGTACTTTATCATCTTTATCCAAAACAGAAAATTCTAGAGGTATTGTTTCAAGAATTGCTTCTAATTCTTCCTTATTTGGTTTTCCTATCATCTTATCTCTCCTTTTTATTTTGTATCCTCAGCATGTAAATCAAGATGGTCGGTTTCAATTTCAACTAGTGCACCAAAAAACTCTTTAAGTCTTGGTTCAACTGCTTCATCTCTAAATTTTGAATATGCTTTTATTGCTCTGTCTTCTCTTTGATATCCTTCTTTACTATTTGCTTTTGAATCTGCGTTACACATCTTTTTTTCCAGTTCAGGTCTCGATATTTTTAAAAACTTTGAAATTGCTGATGCGTGTTCACGTTCGACTTTCATTAGTGCCTTAAATTTAGCCAGACCGTAATGATCATTTGCTTTATCTGCCATGTTTTTTGCACAATCATAAAAACTTGCATTGTCTAGTTCAAGTTCTAGTGCTGCTTCAAGGTTTTTCTTTGAAACTTCACTTAATTCTACATTGAACTCATCTGGATTCCAATCTTTTGCCTCAACAAAGTATTCTGTCTTTGCTCCGCAGAATGGACAACGGGTCGGTGGTTCGACCCCGATGTAGGGGTCGCCACATATTCTGCATCTATATAACTTTACTTTTGACATATTTTACCTCTTATATCTATATTTTTTTATGACACAACCACCAATCATAACATTCATATTCTTTCATGCGTTTTTTTGCTGTGGCTACATCTGTTGCAGGTGGAATTATTACCCTGTCTTTTACTAGCTCATTTTTTGGCCAATTTGCGGGAATTGCAACACCATGTTTATCAGATATCTGAAATCCTTTTATCATTCGTAAAAACTCATCCATATTACGACCTAGTTCTTGTGGGTAATACAGAATTGCACGGATGATTCCCTTTGGATCAACCATAAACACTGCTCTAACAGTGCTACTGCCTTTATTTGGATGAATAAGGCCAAGTGTGTTTGCAACCTTGCCAGTATCTGCGATTATTGGAAATTTAATTTCAACTTTGAGATGTTCTTTAATCCATTCTTCCCATTTAATATGAGAAAAGACCTGGTCGACACTAAGCCCAATTAGCTCAGTGTTTAATTTTTTAAACTCGTTGTATCTTTTCTGAAAAGCTACAAATTCTGTCGTGCATACTGGTGTAAAATCTGCTGGATGGCTAAAAAGTATAAACCATTTACCTTTAAACTCATCTGGTAATTTTTTCTTTCCTTGTGTGGTTTGCACCTGCATCTCCGGGAATTTATCCCCAATTAACGGCATTTTCATTTCTTCCATAATTTATTCCTCCCTACTTTTTTAAATATTTTCCAATTTTTATTCCAATTTCTTTTACATCTTTTAATTCTTTTTTGTCAGGTACATAATTAAGATTTACATTATCAAAGGGTAAATCCCAATTAAGACTCTGAAGTATTTTTTCAATTTCACCTACCGCCTGACCTCCCCAGCCGTATGATCCAAATACAAATCCTACACGATTACGAGGTTTAAGACCTTTTAGGTATGTTAAGAATGCTCCCATAGTAGGCATCATGCCGTTATTAAGCGTTGGAGAACCTAGCAAAATAAGTTTTGAATCTTGAAGTTCAGTGATAATATCTGATATATCATTATTACTAAGTTTTTTCATTGAAACAGGTGTATCTGTCTCACTTATTCCTTCATACAAAGCATAGGCAATTTTTTCAGTAGAACCCCACATTGAATCATAGATTATCAAAGCCTTATTATCCGACTCAAATCCAGCCCATTTCTTGTATTCTTTAAGTATTTTTGGTATATGAGAACGCCATATTATCCCATGGCTTGGTGCAATCATGTCGATATCAAGTTTTGATACTGCCTCAAGTGCTTTTTTCACTTGGTCTCCATATGGCATTACAATGTTTCCATAATATTTTGCCGCCTCTTCACGTAATATCCCCCAATCAATTTCATCATCAAAACGCTCGCTACTTGCGATGTGTTGTCCAAAAGCATCATTTGGAAGTAAAAGTTTATCACTTGGAATATATGTTACCATTGAATCAGGCCAGTGTACCATAGGAATATGAACAAAATGCAGGGTTCGCTTTCCTATGTTTAATGTATCTCCTGAGTTTACAACCTTAAATCCTAAGTCTTTTTTGTAATGCCTTAACAGTCCTTTTTCTCCACGAGTTGATGTAATGATTTTTGCATTTGGCGTTTCTTTTATTATCTTTGGAAGTGAGCCTGAATGATCCATTTCAACATGATTGGAAATTATATAGTCTATTTTTTTGGGATCAATTATTTCTTTGATCCTTGCTAGCATTTCATCAAACAGATAATGCTTGACAGTGTCAACTAAAGTGATTTTTTTGTCAATTATTAGATAGGCATTATAGGTTGTTCCACGGTTCGTACTATACCCATGGAAGTTTCTAATATCCCAATCTATTCCGCCAACCCAGTAAACATCTGGCTTAATTTCTACTTTCTGCAGCTTAATCACTCCTTACTAAATGCATCTTTTGCTGCTCCACATACAGGGCAAACCCAGTCATCAGGTACATCTTCAAATGCAGTACCTGCTGGAACTCCATTATCAGGGTCGCCTTTTTCTGGATCGTAAACATATCCACACACGTCACAAACATATTTGTCCATCTTTTTTTCCTCCTTTTTTTCTATTTTTTCATCTTTTATGTAGGTGGGTGCATTCTTTGGTGATTTCCCACCTTTTATTATATGATAATACTCATAAGTCATAC
>Ga0272442_10008215_pt1 | contig 13302 bp, 8 predicted proteins | sample SSMForm2O_FD_200262 | JGI IMG/M metagenome (GOLD analysis project Ga0272442, IMG submission 200262) | Marine sediment archaeal communities from Little Sippewissett salt marsh, Falmouth, MA, United States - SSM-Form-2O | ecosystem: Environmental > Aquatic > Marine > Wetlands > Sediment ...
TTCATGGCGAGCGAGAACATCCTGATGGCCGCCGTCGCCGCCGGGGGCGACCGCCAAGCCCTGCACGAGCGGATCCGCCAACACAGCCTGGCCGCGGCCGAGCAGGTCAAACTCCACGGGAAACCGAACGACCTCCTCGACCGGCTCCGCGGCGACGAGGCCTTCGCGAGCGTGGACCTCGACGCCCTGCTCGACCCGCGCGACTTCATCGGGCGCAGCGCCGAACAGGTCGATGAGTTCCTCGCCACCGACGTCGCGCCCGTCCGGAGCCGCTGCGCCGATCTGCTCGGCGACGACAGCGACCTGCGCGTCTGACGCCGGGCCCCTGCCCGCGAGCCGCTGTTACCGCACGAGCCGGACGAACGTCTCCCCGCGCTGCTCGTAGTTGACGAACTGGTCGTAGCTCGCGCAGGCGGGGCTCAGGACGACGGCGTCGCCGGCGGCGGCGTGGGCCCGGGCGAGGCGGACGGCCTCGGCCAGGTCGGCCGCTCGCTCGACGGCCGGGGCGGCGCCCGTTCGGTGGGCCTCGACGGCGGCGAGGATGGTCCCGGCCGTGGCGCCCAGGGCGACGACGGCCTTGGCCCCCCCGGCCAGCGCCGCACCGAGGGCGTCGAAGCCGGCCCCCTTGTCGTAGCCCCCGACGATCACGACGGCCGACCGCGGCCCGAAGGCCTCCAGCGCGACGACGGCCCCCTCCGGCGTGGTGCACTTGGAGTCGTTGAAGTAGCGTACGCCCGCCCGCTCGGTGACGAATTCCAGCCGGTGAGGCAATCCGGCGAAGCCTCGCAGCGCCTCGGCGGCGGCCGGCCGATCCACGCCAAGCGCCCGCCCGACGCCCCAGGCGGCCTGGGCGTTGGCCTGGTTGTGCTCGCCGACGACGATCAGTTCGAACGGCTCGCCGGCCGGGTCGAAGAACTCGACGCGGACGCCCTCGGGCGCCTCGTCCGCCCAGGCGGCGGTGGCCTCGTCGGCGGCATTCAGCACGAGCACGTCGCCAGGCTTCTGGAAGCGGAAGAGGTTTTTCTTGGCCTCTCCATAGGCTTCCATCGTGCCATGCCGGTCGAGGTGGTTCGGCGCGAGGTTGGTCACGAGCGCGACGTGCGGCCCCGTCGCGATCTCCGGCAGGGCCTCGAGCTGGAAACTCGACAGCTCCAGCACGACGACGTGGTCGGGGGCGATTCGCGGCAGGTCGCCCAGCAGGCTCCGCCCGATATTGCCCCCCACGTGCGTGACGAACCGCCGGGCGAGCACCTCGCCGATCATGGCTGTCGTGGTGCTCTTGCCCACGGTGCCCGTCACGCCGACCACCCGGGCCCGGCAGCGGTGCAGGAAGAGGTTGATCTCGGTGGTGCGGGGCACGCCGGCGGCCTCGGCGGCCCGGAGGATCGGCAGCTCGCGCGGCACGGCCGGGCTGACGACGAGAAGGTCGGCCTCGAGAAAGTCGCGCTCGTCGTGGCCGCCAAGGTGCAGCGTCACGTCGAGCCCGTCCAGGCGGGCGACGGACTCGGCGAGCTCTTCCGCCGGCGCGCGGTCCGAGACGGTCACCCGGGCGCCCTGCCGGCAGAGCCAGCTCGTCACGCCCACGCCGCCGCCAAACCGCCCGAGCCCGACGACCGTCACGCGCAGCCGGGCCGGGTCCATACTCGCCGGCGGGGGCGGCGAAAACTCGTCCGGGGCACTCATAGCGTCTCCAGCGGCCCGAGGGCTACCTGCGTGGTGGCCGCCAGGAACCACTCCCGCGCGACGCGGAGCACATCGTCGGTCGTCACCGAGAAGAGCGTGTCGATCTGGTCGGTCAGCGAGACGTACTCGCCCCGATAGACCCAGTCGTATCCGATGGCGGTCAGGCGTCCCATGGGCACCTCGCCCTTGAGCGTCGCGCCGGAGGCGATCTTGTTCTTGGCGGCAAGCAGTTCCCCGTCGCGGGGGGCCTCGCGGGTGAACCGCGCGATCTCGCGCCGGGCGATCGCCAGCGCCTCGCCCGCGCGATTCGGATCGGCCGACAGGAACGTCAGGAACAGCCCCGCCCCGTCCAGGGCGTCGTAGACGACCGTCGCCTCGTCGGCGATGGCGGGGTCCACCAGCGCGTAGAACAGCCGGCTGCCCGTCGCGTCGCCGAGGAGCGTGGCCGCCAGCATCGCGGCATAGCGGTCGTCGTGCTGGCTGGACGGTGCCGGCGAGGCCAGCGCGATCTGCTGCCGGGCCACGTTCGCGTCCGTGAGGACCTTCCCCCGCCGCCCGGGCGGAACCGCCGCCGTGTCACGGCGCGCCGCGCCACCATGCCACGAGCCGCACAACTCCTCCGCCTCGGCCACCATCGCCTCGAAGTCCACGTTCCCCACCCCCACCAGCGTCAGGTTGCCCGGCGCGTATCGCTCGTCGAAGTACGCCCGCATCGCCTCCGGGCGCATCGAGCCGACCGACTCGACCGTGCCCAGCACGCCGTTGCCCAGCGGGTGCGGGCGGAAGTACTCCGCCATCACCGCCTCGTACACCCGGTAACGAGGCATGTCCTCGTACCGCGCGATCTCCTCCAGGATCACCTGCTTCTCCAGGTCAAAGTCCTCCCCCCGCAGCGCCGGCCGAAGTATGTCGCTCAGCAACGCCAGAAGCCGGGACTGAAACTCCGGCAGCACCGCCCCGTAGTACACCGTGTTCTCCTCCGACGTGAAGGCGTTGTAGGCCGCCCCCATCTCGTCGAACTCGCGGTTCACGTCCAGGGCCGTCCTGCGCTCGGTGCCCTTGAAGGTCATGTGCTCGAGGAAGTGGCTCACGCCCGCCACGTCGGGCGTCTCGTCGCGGCTGCCGGCGCGCACGAAGAAGCCGGCCGCCATCGAGGCCGCCGTCGAGCGGACCTCCGCGATCACCGTCAGCCCGTTGGCCAGTTTTCGATGCTTGAACGTCATGCTCGCCGCCCGTCAGGAATCCAGAATGCTCGTGTCGATCGGCTCGGGCCCCAGGACCAGCGCCGTTGGCCGGTCCGCGGGAAAGGCCGCCAGGTAGTCCAGGACGTCGCCGGCCGTCACCGCCCGCGTCGCGTCCGACAGCTCCGACAGGCTCCGCAGACGCCCGAGGTGATACCAGTCGCTCGCCAACGCGTGCGCCCGGGCGCTCGTGGACTCCCCCTGCATCACCAGCGCACTGCGGAGTTGGGTCTGGGCGCGGGCGATCTCGTCGTCGCCGACGCCGTCGGCCAGTCGGCGCAGCTCCCGAACGACCTGCTCGAACGTCTGCGAGGCGATCTCCGGGCGCGTGCCGGCGTACGTGAACAGACCCGCGTGGTCTTTGAGGCTGTGGTAGTGCGTCGCGACGTGGTACGCCAGCCCGCGCTTCTCGCGGACCTCGGTGTGCAGCCTGGCCGACGCGCCGCCCGAGAGCACCATCTCCGCCATCCGCGCGGCGTAGTAGCGTTCGTCGCGCATCACGGCGGCCGGGCTGGCCAACGCGATGTGCACCTGGGCCGAATCCCTCGCCACGTGCTCCACCCCCCCCGCCGGCGGCGACGTCTCCCCAGCCGGCGCCTCGGACCCCGACCAGTCGCCGAACAGCTCCCGCACCCGCTCGCCCAGCGCGGCGAACTCCACGTCCCCCGCCACAGCCAGGATCGCGCCCGCCGGGGTGAGCTGCCGGCGAATGTGCTGCCGAAGCGACTCCGGCTCCAACGCCGCCAGCGTCTCCGCCGAGCCGTACACGCACCGCCCCAGCGGCCAGGGATAGAACCGCTCGCGAAGCAGCAGGCTGCTCAGGCGCGCCGGCTCATCCGCCAACGCCGCCAGGTCCTGCTCGACCAGCGCCCGACTGGGCCCGAAGGTCTTCTCCGCCAACTCCGGGCGGCAGACGAGGTCCGCCACGATCCCCAACACGGCGTCGAGATTCCTGCTGAGCTGGGCCGCCGAAATCACCAGGTGCTCGCCGCGGACCGACTCGTGGTGCTGACAGCCCAGGGCGTCCAGCGCCTCGTGCAGTTCGCGCGTCGAGCGCCCGCCCGCGCCGCGAAGGCACCACTCGCACGCCACCGACGACGCCCCCGCCAACTCCGGCGGGTCCTGCGCCGAACCGCACCGAACCGCCAGCGTCAATGCCGCCGACGAGACGGTCGGCATCTGCTGGCCCAGCACGGTCAGCCCGTTCGCCAACTCCTCGATGAAGAAACGCTCCGACACAGCCCATACCTCTCCCGCCCCACCGTCGAGGCCACATTCTACCCCATCGGCCGCCCAAGGCAATCGCCAAGGTCCCGGGGACTTCCCTGGCCCGCCGGTTCTGCTATGATCGCGGGCACTTCCTGATAGAGAGGAGCCCCCCGGTGTTCCACAAACGCATGTTGACACAAATGGCGGCGGTTGTTTTCGCAGGGATTCTGGCCCATCCGGCCCCGGGCGGCACGGAGACCAAACCGCGAATCCCGATCGGAGAGTTTTGCGCCCGCCGCGTCGTCCAGGCGCCGACGATCGACGGGCGGCGCGGTCCCGGCGAATGGGACGAGGCCCTGGTCGCCTCCGGCGTGATCACCTGCTTCAGCCACCGGATGCTCCAGGCCGACACGACCTTCGCGGTGGCCTTCGACGACGAGCGGTTCTACTTTCTCGCCGACTGCACGCGGGGCAACCGCGAGTGGAAGCTCTGGAAGACGGCGCGCGAGAACGACGCATACTCCTTCGGCGACCCGTCGATCGAGATCTGGCTCAGCCCGCCAACGATCGTCCCGGAGACGTACCAGAACATCATCAACACCTACCCGTCGGTCATGGACATCCGCAACATCCCCAGCCGGGGCTACTCGGCGATGGGTTGGTCCGGCCAGTGGAAGCTGGGCGTCACGGAGAAACCCGACCGCTACACGATCGAGGCGTCGATCCCGATCAAGGACTTCGGCGTCGAGGGCGTCCGCAGCGGCGACGTCTGGCGGATGCTCCTGTGCCGGACCTCGCCGGGCACCAAGCCGCGGGCCCAGGGGTCGTGGTCGGTCACACAGGGCTTCAACGAGATCGCCCAGTACCCGAAGGTGCACCTGCTGGACGACACGGCGCTGCTCCAGGTGTACAGCACGGTGTCGGCCTTTGCGGGCAAGTTCGACTTTCCGATGGCTGTCGTCGCCCCGCGCGGCCGGGCCGCGAAGATCGACGTGACGGTCCGTATTCAGGGCAACGTGACGCCGGCCGACGACGACGAGACGATCGCGAAGTCGTTTTCGCTCCGGGCCGGCCAGCGGAAGGCGTTCCACATGACGGGCGACCTGACGGCCCGCAAGACCGGCGTGCTGGCGATCCGGGCCGTCGCCGACGGGAAGGAGGTCTTCCGCCAAGCGCTGCCGTTCGAGGTCAACGGGTTCGCGCACAACCGACCCGTCCGCCCGCCGGGAGCCCGGCAGGAGAAGGAACTGGACGTCAAGGCGATGTACGGCCCGGAGAATCACGTCCTGCTGGTCCGGGCGGACATCCTCGACCTGCCGGACCGCGAGAAGGCGGCCTCGGCCGTCGTGAAGGTCCTCGACGCGACGTCGAAGAAGGTCCTCCAGCAGCAGGCCTTGCCGCCGTTTTCCCACGAATACGCCAACGGGGCCGTCTTCCTCGACAAGAGAATCCGCCCGCCGCTGCACGACGAGAGGCACATCGAGCACGCCAAGGCCTACAACGCCAACCTGCCCGCCGAGAACCGCCACCTGGCCAAGCAGGGCAAGAAGCCGCTGAAGCCCAAGCCGCTGCCAATCCCCAAGCCGAAGCTCGTCCTCGTGGAGGTCGCCGTCCTCGACGCCGCGGGTAAGGTCCTGAAGACCGCCTCGCAGGAAGTGGCCCTGCTGCGCTACAAGCTGCGGTGGATGGACAACGACGTCGGCATCACCGACGAGGTGATCCCCCCGTGGACGCCCGTGACGTTCAAGGACGGCACCGTCGGCGTGTGGAACCGGCGGATGAAGATCAACGGGCTCGGGCTTCTCGACCGCGTGGACAACGCCGGCACGTCGCAGGTCGAGCGGATGCGGATCGTCGCGACGGTGGGCAACTGGGCCGTGGACATCAAACCGTCGAAGCCGGTCCTTCAACGCCAGGTGCCGAACGCCGTGACGCTCACCGGCACGGGCACCGGCGCGGGGCTGAAGCTCTCGGCCAGGACGCGCGTCGAGTTCGACGGGTTCGTGCTCACCGAGCTGACGATCGCACCGGCGGGCCTGGGGCCCGGAGCCACGGCCACGAAGGCCCCGCCCGCCAAGATCGACAAGCTCACGCTCGAGATCGTCCTGCCGGAATCGGAGGCGACGCATTTCTGCACGACGGCCGGCGGATGGGCCGCCGTCCACGACGAGACGCCCGCCTACTGGTCCAGCCGCCAGACGGCCAGCGGGCTGCTCATCGGCGACTTCGTGCCCTACGTCTGGCTGACCAACTCCGACCGCGCCTTCGCATGGTTCGCCGACAATGACAAGGGCTGGATCACCGACGACGACAAGTCGCTGCCGACACAGGAAATCGTCCGCAAGAACGGCAAGGTGGTTCTGCGGGTGCACTTCATCGAGCTGTTAACGGAGATCAAGGCCCCCACCACACTGACGTACGGGTACCAGACGTTTCCGTCGCGCCCCCTGCCGAAAGGCTGGCGATCCATTCTCTGCGACGGCCGACGCAGCGCCCGCCTGCCCAGCGGGCGAAACACGTACTTCTGGCACGAGGGGAACTGGGCGGTGCTCTGGCCCTACTACTGCTCGCCGTACCCCTGGAGCCTGGACAAGAGCCGCAAGACCTTCGAGCGGTTCCCGCGCGACACGGCGCACCGACCGATGGTCGGCTCGATCGCCCACTCGATCGCCCGCTACCGGGACTACGCCGGCAACGAGTTCCCGGGCTACGTCGTCGACTGGGGCGCCACGCCGGGCGATGGGTCCAACGGCAACTGCACGCAGAGCAAGGGCCCGAACGACCTGCGGGTATGGCACTACCGCCAGTGGGTGCGCGAGGCGGGCTTCCGCGGGCTGTACATCGACGAGAACTACCTGTCCCTGGAGAGCAACTTCCTGACGGGCGGGGCGTACATCCGACCGGACGGGCGGCTTCAGCGTGGCTACTCGTACCTCGGCCTGCGCGAGTACTACAAGCGGATGAAGGTCATGTTCCACCAGGAGCTCGTCCCCGCGCCGAACCTGTGGATGCACATCTCGTCGGGGGCGGCCTACCATGCCTGGCTGGGCGACGTGTTCTTCGAGGGCGAGAACGTCGAGCCGACGGACCTGGAGTACGACTACCTGGAGGTGCTCCCGGCGGCGCGGATGCGGGCGATCGCCTCGGCGAGCTGCGCCGGCGGGGTGATGACCATGATGTGCCAGTCGCAGCGGCACAGGACCATCCACGAGCCGAAGCACACGCACCAGTTCGTCGGCTGGGTGATGGCCCACGACGTCCTGCCGGAGCAGGTGCGGTTCTACGAGGTCATCGCCCAGGCGGGGCGGCTCTACGCCGACGACGTGGCGTTTCTCGGCTACTGGAAGCCCAACAGCCCGGTGGCGACGGCCACGCCGAAATGCATCGTCTCGGCCCACAGAACCCGCGGGCGCGCCCTGCTGTGGATCGTCAACACCGCGCGGAAGCGCCAGGCGGTGGACGTGGCCGTCGACTTCGCCGCCCTCGGCCTGGACCGGGCGAAAACCGTCGCACTGAACGCCGAGACGGGCGATGTCCTGCCCCTGCGAGCCAGGCACCTGCGCGTGGACGTGCTGGAGCGCGACTTCCTGGCCGTGCACTTGGTCGAGCGCAGCGCGTCGGGCAAGGGCGAGAGTTTCCTGGCGACGTTCGACGGCGGCGTCGAGGCCGACGAGGCGTTCGGCTCGTGCGTGCTCTCCCCGGCGGGATCGAGGCGCGGCGGCGGGCTCATCCGCGTCGGCGGCGTTCGCGGCGCGGCCCTGAAGGCGCCCTTCGCGATGTCGCCGCACCTGAACCTCGCCGACAACGCCGGGACGCTTCGCTTCCACGCGAAGCTGCCCGCCAAGCCCGCGGGGAGCATTCTGTCGGCCGGGCGGGTCCGCCTGGCCTGCCGACGCGGCAAGGCGCCGGCGCTGGTGCTCTCGACGGATCGAAACCCCACCACGCGGGACGCGCGCGGGCCGCGGGTTCGCGGTAAGGACAAGGCCCTGATCGCCACGGCCGAGACGCCCTGGCCCGGCGAGGGCTGGCACGCGTTCGAGTTGACGTGGTCGGCGGGCAAGCTGAAGCTGACGATCGACGCCAAACCCGCCGCCGAGTTGGCCTTCCAGGGCTTCGGCATCGGCCGACCCCTGGGCAAAGACCTGACCGACGTGCCGCCGTTCGTCTTCGGCGACCGCGGCGGCGCCGAGGCCATCGACGAGATCCGTTGCAGCCGAGAGACCAAATAAACCAAACCTAACCTATTGACAAACAGATTCTTACGTTTAGCGGCGGGGCTTGCCCCACGCGTTCTTCAGGCACACCCGAACCCCCGCCGCAGCTCTCGAAAGACGCCGCCGGCAAGCCGGCCCGCTAAACGATTTATCAGTAAACGCTTACGTCTCCGCTGACGTTTGTCCCGCAACGTCTCTCCCCTCCCCAATCCCCTTCTCTTCCTGTTCTTCTCGCTCTTCTCTTCCTCTCCGCGTCCTCCGCGTGAGGTCTCCCCCCTTCCCCGCGTCAGTCGTCGTCGGGGATTTCATAGCCGTACTCGGCCATCGCCGGGGCGAGGAAGTCGAAGTAGTTGACGCCGTCGTCCGTGCGGTAGCGCCCGACGGACTCGGGGCGGACGTCGATCCGCGCCAGCGGGATCTTCAGGTACGCCTCCAGCCTCGCGAGGGTTTCTTCCTGATGAAGGACGAAGTCCTCGAACTTCACCTCGATCCAATGCTCCGGCGAGGGCGTGGCCTTGACGAGGTCGTACTGATACTTCCACGAGATCGCCCGGCGGAGGCGATCGTCGTCGGTTGGCGGGTAGTCGATGCCGAAGTCGGCCAGGTCGTCCGTCACGTGCGAGCCGAGGATGCTGTCGCGCGGGTTGCGGATCCAGAAGATGTACCGGACGTCTGGGAACATCCGCAGGATCCACGGCCAGGCCAGCGTGGTCTCGGGGATCTTCCAGCCCTTGTGCTCGGCCTCGCTGGCCTCGACGCTGCGGAGGTACGAGTGGATCAGGCGGACGAACTCGCCGTCGATCTCGCCCGTCTGCAGCGCGGAGAAGTCCCACTCGAGCTCGCCGGTTCGGCGAACGTGGCGGCTCAGGACGCGGCAGGCCTCGTACATGTCCTCCGGCGGCAGCAGGTCGCCCGAGACGTTCAACGGCTCGCCCATGAACACGCCGCTGGCCGAGAGCGTGTGCGACATCGCCCGCGTGCCGGAGTGTCCCCGCCCAATCACGGTCACTAAAGACATCGTATGGTTCCTTCGTCTGCCCGACCGTCACGGCCGAGCCGCGGGGAGTGTACGGCCCGGGCGGGAATGCCCGCAAGGCGATTCCCCCGGCGGGCGAGGAACTTGGTTGACGTCGCGCCGCCAGGCGGTATGGTACCGCTTTCGAGGCAACGTGCGACGGAGAGGCCATCGTGGCAAACGACGAGACCGGGCGATCGGCGGCGGGCACCCCACGGGGGTGCGTTCTCTGGCTGACCGGGCTCAGCGGGTCCGGCAAGTCGACGATCGCGCGGGCTTTCGAGCGGCGGATGCGCCAAACCGGGCGCCCCGTCACCGTGCTGGACGGCGACGTGCTCCGCCGCGGGCTGACGAGCGACCTGGGCTTTAGCCCGGCCGATCGCGACGAGAACATCCGCCGCGCCGGCGAGGTGGCCGCCCTGTTCGCCGACGCCGGGCTCATCGCCGTGGCGGCGTTTATCTCGCCCTACCGCCAAGCCCGCAGCCGCGCCCGCCGGGCCGCGGGGCCGGGGCGGTTCGTCGAGGTGTTCGTCGACACCCCGCTGGCTGAATGCGAGCGGCGAGACCCCAAGGGCCTCTACCGCCGCGCCCGGGCCGGCGAACTGGCCGACTTCACCGGCATTGACGCGCCGTACGAGCCGCCGGAATCGCCCGAGCTGGTGCTGGCTACCGACACGACGCCCGACGACTGCGCCGCGGCGATCGAGCGCTGCCTGGTCGAACGCGGGCTCCTGCCACCAGGCGACAACTGAGCGAAGGATGACCTCCTACAACGTCACGCACCTGAGGCAACTCGAGGCCGAGAGCATCCACGTGCTCCGCGAGGTGGTCGCCGAGTGCGACCGGCCGGTCATGCTGTTCTCGGCGGGCAAGGACTCGGCCGTCATGCTCCGCCTGGCGGTGAAGGCGTTTCGCCCGGGCCGGCTGCCGTTTCCGCTGCTGCACGTGGACACGACATTCAAGTTTCGCGAGATGTACGAGTTTCGCGACCGAATGGCGCGGGAACTCGGCGCGGAGTTGATCGTTCACGTCAACCGCGAGGCCCTGGATGCGATCGGCCCGGCGGAGAACTGGGATTGCACGCGGTGCGCGAACCTGCTGAAGACGCAGGGGCTGATCCAGGCGTTGCGGGCGGGCCGGTTCGACGCGGCCTTCGGCGGCGCCCGGCGCGACGAGGAGAAGAGCCGCGCCAAGGAGCGGATCCTCTCCTTCCGCGACGAGGCCATGCAGTGGGAGCCGAAGGACCAGCGACCCGAGCTGTGGAGCCTCTACAACACCTGCCACGCGCCCGGCGAGTCGTTCCGCGTCTTCCCGCTGTCGAACTGGACCGAGCTGGACGTCTGGACGTACATCCACGTGGAGAAGCTCCCGCTCGTGCCGCTGTACTTCGCCAAGAACCGCCCGATCATCCGGCGCGGCGGGCTGCTGCTGCTGGCCGGCGACCTCGTCCACCCCCGCCCCGGCGAACGCGTCGAGACCGTCCTGTGCCGCTTCCGCACGCTCGGCTGCCAGCTCTGCACCGGGGCCGTGCTGTCCGGCGCGACCACGCTCGAAGAGATCATCGAGGAGACCATGCTCGCCACGAGCTCCGAACGCGAGAACCGCGCCGTGGACCTCGACCGCGAGGGGTCCATGGAAGAGAAGAAACGCGAGGGGTATTTCTGATATGGACGCCGCGGAACTGCTTCAGCGCAACGAGCAGCGCGACCTGCTGCGGTTCGTCACGGCCGGCAGCGTCGACGACGGAAAGAGCACCCTTATCGGGCGGCTGCTGTACGAGTCCCGGGGGATCTACGAGGACCAGCTCTCGGCCATTCGGGCGCTGTCGCGGCGAGAGGGGTCCGCCGGCGAGGAACTCGACCTGGCGCTCGTGACCGACGGGCTCAAGGCCGAACGCGAGCAGGGCATTACGATCGACGTCGCCTACCGGTACTTCTCGACGCCGCGGCGGAAGTTCATCATCGCCGACACGCCCGGTCACGAGCAGTACACGCGGAACACGGCCACCGGCGCCTCGACGGCGGGGCTGATCGTCCTGCTCATCGACGCGGCCCGCGGGGTCGTGACGCAGTCGAAACGCCACGCGTTCATCGCCGCCCTGCTGGGCATTCCGCACTTCGTGGTGGCCGTCAACAAGATGGACCTCGTCGGCTACGACCAAGGCGTATTCGACGCGATCCGGGAGACCTTCACGGACTTCGCGGCCCGGCTGGAGATCTCGGACGTGACGTTCATCCCGGTCAGCGCGCTGCGGGGCGATAACGTCGCGCGGCGCAGCGAGCGCATGGACTGGTACCGGGGCGGCAGCCTGCTGAACCACCTGGAGACCGTGCACATCGCGAGCGACCGGAACCTGATCGACCTCCGCCTTCCGGTCCAGTGCGCCCTTCGCCCGGACGCGAGTTTCCGCGGCTACCTCGGCACGATCGCCTCGGGCGTCGTCCGCCCGGGCGACGACGTGCTCGTCCTGCCGGGCGGCGCGCGCAGCCGCGTCCGGTCGGTCTTCGGGCCCGACGGCAAACTGGGCGAGGCCTTCTGCCCGCTGGCCACCGGCGTGACGCTCGAAGACGACGTCGACGTCAGCCGCGGTGACATTATCGTCCACGTCCACAACACCCCCCGCGTCGCGCGCTCCTTCGAGGCCATGGTCGTCTGGATGGACGAGACGCCGTTGGCCGTCGGCCGGCGGTATCGCGTCAAGCACACCACGCGCCTCGTCGGCGGCGCGGTCACCGAACTTCGCTACGCGGTGGACGTCAACACCCTTCGCCGCGCGCCGGCCGAGTCGCTGGCACTCAACGAGATCGGCCGATGCGCCCTGATGCTCGACCGCCCGGTGGCGTACGATCCGTACGCCCGCAACCGGACGACGGGCTCGTTCATCATGATCGACGCCGCGACGAACCGCACCGTGGCGGCGGGCATGATCCTGGACCGCGCGTCGGGCGAGCCTGGCGACAAGCCCCCCTCGCCGGGCCCATCCCCCGGCGGGCCCATCGCCCCGGCGCGGCGGCGCGAGCGGCTCGGGCACGGCCCGGCGGCCATCTGGCTGACGGGCGGCTCGGACGAAGACCGCTCGGAACTGGCCCGCGACCTGGAACGGCGACTCTTCGACGCCGGGTGCCTCTGTGCCGCCGTCGGCGGCGACCGAATCGCCCCCCGCGGGACGGGCGCCGACGCCACCCGTTGGACCGCCGAGATGGCTCGCCTCCTGACCGACGCCGGACTCGTCGCCATCTGCGCCGCGCCCTCGCCGGCCGACGAAGACCCCGCCACGGCCGCCGATGTCCTCGCCGATACCGTCTTCCTGACCGTCTCGCTCTCGAGCGGCGCGCCGGCCGACGCCAAGCCCGACGCCACCGTCACCTCGGGAGAGACCTCCACCGAAACCCTCGCCGAGCGCGTCCTGGCCCTGCTTCGCCGGCGCGGCGTCCTGGACAACCCGTCCGAGCCCTGAGGCCCGATCGCTACTTCCCGCCTGCCTTGATAAGCCCATCGACCCGGTCGCGCGCAACCTGGCCGACGCGATACAGCGCCATCGGCCGACCGTTCTTGCGACGCTCCGGGTTCACGAGGTCCCAGACGATCTGCCCGGCCGGCGTGACCTCGAAGACCCGCCCGGAATCCGACTCGGCGATCAGCGTGTTGCCGTTCGCCAGGCGCTCGTTCGAGCCGCGCGACGGGGAGTAGAAGCGCTCCGGCGGCTTGGCCCGGTACTGCCAGACGATCTTCCCGGAGATCGGTTCGATCTCCAGCACGCGGGTCCAGCCGCGAACGCCCGTCTCGGCGTTCTGCCCGTTGTCGTAGACGAGGATGTGCCCGTTGGGCAGCATGGTGGGCATGTGCGGCCCGAGCAGCTCGCCCGGGCCCCAGGCCCAGACGACGCGGTCCGTCTCCCGGTCGATCACCCAGATCGTGTCGATGTGCCGCCCGCAGACCA
>Ga0272442_10008216_pt1 | contig 13299 bp, 16 predicted proteins | sample SSMForm2O_FD_200262 | JGI IMG/M metagenome (GOLD analysis project Ga0272442, IMG submission 200262) | Marine sediment archaeal communities from Little Sippewissett salt marsh, Falmouth, MA, United States - SSM-Form-2O | ecosystem: Environmental > Aquatic > Marine > Wetlands > Sediment ...
AGAAAAAGCAAATGCTAAAGCTAGTTTAGTTGCTAAAGAAACTCCGGATTTTCTTAATTTATATTCTGGTATTCTCCATCCCATAAAAACATAATTTAAAGATTGGTTTATAAACTTTACTAAAGTAGAGAGTGTTAAGTTTTCGTGGCTTGAATAATGGTGTTAATGGTCGTGGCTTTTTAGGATAGTTTTTTATATATCTAAAAGTATGCAAAATATATGATTTCAATAAAACCATTAGATACTGAATTAAAAAACGCACAAGATTTTGCCAAAAAATATGATGAAGGAGATTTTGGAAAAAATGTTTTAGGTGTATCTCACCCTGAATATATAGATTTTATTAGAATAGGCAAATTATGTGAGTTGGTTTTTGTAAGAATTTTAAGTGAAAATGGAGTTACTTGCGAGTGTCCTAATATGTTAATTCCATGTGAAAATGAACATAGAAAAGGTGCAGACCTAATTTTAAACTCTGGGCAAGAGGTAGATATTAAGGCAGGGAATAAACCTTTTCACATAAGAATACTCGTGAGAGAAGACCAATTTAAAGCACATATTCACGATATTTATATTGGTGCAAAATATATTAATGATAATTTAATTGAGTTTTATGGCTATGTTATGGGAAAAGATTTGAAAGAGATTAAACCCAAAGATTTTGGTTATGGATTATGTAGACACAAATTATTATCTGAATTAAAACCTATTGAAGATTTTATTAATTTATGTAAAGAGAATAAAGTAATAAGTTAGTTTATTTTCCTGATTTTCTTCTGTTATCTTGCTTACATAACATCTGACAATTTTCAGCAGTAGTTTTTCCCCCTTCGTGCCATGGGTCTATATGGTCGCCTTCCATATCTTCAATTTCAAAATGTTTCTTACATACAGGGCAAATGCCTTTTTGTCTTTCGTATGCTTCTCTTTTCTGACTATCACTAAAAGCACGAAGATTTAGATATTTTTCATCTCTTGTTAAAACATAAGGAAAAATACCTGACTTCTTTTGAACTTCGTCATCTCGCATTAACTTAGCTATTTCTTCTCCCAATTTCTTTGAATTAAATTCTTTATCTTTAAATTGATTATAAAGTGTTCCAAAATCAACACCCTTCATTTCCTTGTAATATTTAGGAAAAATGATTTTTACCCATTCTATAACTTTTGAAAAATATAACCATAATTCATTTGCATTTGGTTTGTTTTGGTGTTTAGCCATATAATCTTCTATTTTTCCATCACTAATCCAACTAATAGCAGTTTCTAAATAATCTTGACGATTTAAAACTCCCTTAATATAATCACTTGCGAGATTATAAGCAGGACAATTAGATTTACTAAAATGTCTTTTTGCGTCTGTTAGCCATTCCCCTGTATAAATTGCGTTTCTTAATTCCTGTTCTTTTAATTGTAAACCAGCAATATTAATTATCTTAAACCAATCTAATTTTTCTTTATCAGTTCCTTCACAGAAATAAATTTTTAATTTGTAATTTAATATTTGTTGTTTTTCAGTATCAGTAAGATTATAAAAAGCACGAAAATCTAATGAGAAGTTGCCATCAATATATTCACAAAAACTAATAGTTCTTTGTTGTCCATCCATTACTTCAAAAGTTCCATCCTTATTTTTAACCCAATACATTACATTTAAAGGAAAATCTTTTTTTATTGTCTTAATAACTTCATCTCTTTGTTTATCTTTATAGACAAATTCTCTTTGATATTTTGGACGAATATTTAACTTTCCTTTATATCCTGTAACTCCTTCTTCCTCATCATTTTTGTATCCTTCAAAAACATCTTTAATGGAGATTTCTTTAAGTTCTATTTTCATAAAAGGATAATAAAAACTACTTATTTAAATTTTCTTATTCCGAATTATTATACGGGCATATTTCTTCTTTCCATTAATGAAGGGATAACCATAATTAAACTCATCCACTTTTGTTGTTGCCATCTGTCCAACAATCTCAAATTGGTCTGGATTATACTTATCTATAAAAGTAATTGGAACACCAATATTTCCTTTATAATCGTCAGGAATATCTTTTGTAATATCTACATTTATGGCGTCAAGGTTATCATATTTAGGATATTCGTCTTCATTACCTTTATATTTTTTATATAAAAGTAAATCCTGATGTCTTTCCTTATAATCTAAATTAGTAAACCAACGAACACCCTTAACCCTAATATACTTAACACCATTTTCATCCACCCTGTAACCTGACGCATTTAGAGGATAATCGTCAGGAACTTTAAACTCTCTATCTCCACTATGAATACTATAACCTAACCAAATTTTATTTTCTTTGATTAATTTAAAAATCTCCTTATAAGATAAGGCATTAATATTGCCTATTATTATAAACTTTTTATTGTATTCCATTAATTGAGCAATATATTCTCGCAGTAAAGAAAATGGGGGATTAGTTACAATAATATCTGCTTCTTTCAAAATTTCCACACATTCAGGACTTCTAAAATCTCCATTTTGTTTTAATGGTGTTCTTATAGTATCTCCATTTGTTTTTTCTAATTTATATGCAGGTCGCCCATTTCCATAATGAGTTGCGATTAACTTTTTTAATTTAAGATGTTTAAATGCAGAGGAAAAATAACGCCAAAAATTACTTTCTTCTGGGTCGTCACAATTAAGAAAAACTATTTTATTCTTAAAATGTTCTTTGTAATGTTTTATCTCTTTTTCAATATCTGTTAATTGAGTGTAAAATTCATCTTTCTTATTTTTATGGGCTTTGTTTAAATCTTTATTAGATATTATCTTTTCCATCTTAGACAGCAGGGATTATTTTAGTTTTATAGAATACTGCCCACTTTTCTTTTTCATTATTTATAAAATTCAAAAGTGCGTTTTCATCATCCGCAGTTTCTAAAATATATTCATTAAGCAAATCAAAGTCCTTCTGTTGTTCCCTATGGTTAGCCCATTGTATTGCTTGGTAAGGGCTTAACCCCTGTGTAACATCAACATTTTCTAAAAATGCTCTTGTTACATTAATGCCATCCCAAAATTCCTGCTCTGCTGAATGATTAAATCCCCCGAGAACTCTATCATATCTCATAATTTCTTCTATTTCTGTTCTTATCATTTTTCTTATTACATCTGTTGGCAGATTTTCTATATTTATTTGTCTGCAAGATAAAACATCAAAACCATAACAGGAATAAGCAAAGTTCCCTGATACACAAGATAAGGTTCTCAAGACTTTTTCATAATTTAACCCAATAAGCAAAGGTGCTTCGTCGCCTGTCTGTAACATTTGATTCCTTAATTTTATTTTTGTAAGATTAAGTAATGTGTTAGCGTCATTAAGTCCATAACATTGAACACCGATTAATTTTGAGTTTTCAAATTCATAATTAAAAATATCTTCAAATAAATCTCTTTGATGTTTTGTGCAGAAGATAGGAACTAATTTTTGGCTAGGAGTTAAAAGAGTTAATGCGTCTGCTTTTCTTAATTTCCATTTTTCTAAATCTGCGTCTAATGGAATAGGATAAGGAACAAAAGTTAAACCTCTATTAACTAATTCTTGAAAATCTGCTTCTGCTTCTTGAAAAGTTAAATTGTTCCATTGAATTGCGTTTCTCTGTTGGAAAGGTAAATATAACCTGCCTATTCTTGAAGCGTGGGCTTTACTTTCGGCAATTCTATCAAAATTCCAAATCCTTTTTTTCTTATTATGGAATATATGGTAAATCTGAAAGTGAGCATTTAAAATTGGCTTCCTGTTTTCTATTCTTGATTTCTCACAATTAAACATAGAATTATTAACTGCTATTTTATGGTTGTGTGTTTCCCATTCAGATGTATTTATTCTTTTCAAAACCATCCCTGTCTTTTGGTCTGTGTATTCTGTTTTTGTTGGTCTTAAAATCATTTTGTTACATTCTCCACTATTGCAATAGGATTTAATAAAGTATAAACTCTTTTTCTGCTGTCTTTCTCGTCAAGATTAACAGCAATCCATCCTGCAGTTTTTAATTCGTTAAACATAACACTTAAAGTATTTCCATCTACAAATTTTAATTCTTTCTTCGCTTGTTCAAAAGTAAAAGTTTTATCACTAAACTTTTTCCAAAGCAAAGCGTAACGCTTCCACACCCATTTTGGAATTGGACTAATCATCTTAACATATAGGACATATAATTAGTATTTAAATCTTTTGGTTGTATTCAGAACAAGAGCAGAGGGCATTATATTAACAGCGTTCAAAATCATAATCTCTCTTTTCAATTTTCTGTTAACATATCTATTCATTTTTTCTTTATTTATCTGACCTTGATTTTTATTTTTGTATTCTTCTTCTGTTTGATTAATCTTTTCTTCAAAAACTTTAACCATTAATCTTAATTTATCTTCCATTTTTTTTGAGTAAGAGAACGAGGGGTTTATTTGAAAAAATCCAATCTAAAATAATCTTTTTTGCTAAATCAGACCTTGAAATACATCCGTAAATTTTGAAGGCGTCATCCAATAATTTAATATTTTCTTCTCCAATAGTTACCGATACTTGATTTGGTTTTGTCGTCATCTTGTAACTTACTTTTATACATAATAGTAACTTACCTTTATAAATATTTGTAAATTACCTATATTATGCAAAACCGAAAAGTATTTAAATAGCCATATACTAATTATATTAGGTAATAACTAATATGGAACAAACAACAGAATACATAAAAAATTTCTCTTCTTGGAGAGAAGAACGAGCAAAGGCAATTTTAGAGAAAGGTGACCCTGAAAGCATAGATGAATTTACTTATTTAGTGCCTTCTCAAAATTCAAGCAAAAAATACAAAGTTACTCATTTAGATAGTTATTCTTGTGAATGTCAGGATTTCCAAAGAAGATGTAAGGGTAAGGGGTTATATTGTAAGCATATTAAAGCAATTTTACTTTTTGATAAGATTAAGGCAAAATATGAAGTTAAGCCAGAAGTAGAGCAAGAAATAGAGTTAATCATAGAACAACCTCAAAAAAATGTATGCCCTTATTGTTATTGTGAGAAAATCTTTAAGAGAGGCAAGAGAAAAACAAAATTAGGAACTAAACAACTTTACTGCTGTAAGTCATGCAAGAAAAGATTTGTTTTAGAACCAATAAAATACCTTAAAGGAAATGCTAAACTTGTTTGTTTGGCTATGGATTGTTATTACAAAGGATTATCTTATAGAGATATTGCAGACCAATTCTCTCAATTCTATGGATTAAAATTAAGCCATGTAACTATTAGAGATTGGGTTTTGAAGTTTAGTAAAATAATGAACAAATACAGCAAAACAATTCAACCACAAATTAAAGGAGTTTGGAACGCAGACGAAACTTTAATTTTAACTAAAAGAGGAAAGGATAAGAAACAACCTAATAAAAATTATGACTATGTCTGGAATGTAATGGATAATAAAACTAAATTCTTATTGGCTTCTGAATGTTCAGGTAGAAGTAGAAAATCAAAAGACGCTGTTCATGTTTTTAAAGAGGCACATAAACAGAATGGAAAAATCCCATTTCAGATAATCACAGACAGATACGCAGGTTATCAAGACGGAGTAAGGAAAGCATTTAGAAATTGGGGTAATGAGAGAAAGGTTAAACATACTTCTATTGTTGGAAAAAGAAAAGTTGTTAATAACAACGCAATAGAAAGCCATCACTCACACCAAAAAGAATTTCACAAAATCAGGAGAGGGGTTACAGAAGTCCAAAGTTATCAAGATGGTTTTAGGGTATTCCATAATTTTGTAAGAAAAAACGCAAGAGATAAATTAACTCCTGCTGAAAAGTGTGGGGTTGGAGTTAATGGAAATAGATGGAACACACTTTTATTAAATTCAATTAAACAGCAAAAAGCCACGAACTTAACAGGAGAAGAAAATGTAATCAAAAGCCACTAATTCCGAACACTCTCACTAAAGTATAAATTATATGAAAAAACTCCAAAAAATCAAAAAAGTTCTTGAAATACTAAATAAAAAATATCCTTCTAAAAGTAAAACTACATTAAATCGTATGCGTAAAAAACCCAATGCATATAAAATTTTAATATCCTGTCTTTTATCATTAAGAGCAAGAGATGAAAACACTGAAAAAGTTTCAAAAGAATTATTTAAAATTGCATCAACACCAAAAGCAATCGCAAATATGCCATTAAAAAAACTAGAAAAAATAATTTTTAGCTCAGGACACTATCATAAAAAAGCACGAGCATTACAACACGTAAGTAGAGAAATATTAAAAAGATTTAAAGGAAAAGTTCCAAATACCAGAGAAAAACTTCTTTCAATAAAACACATTGGTCCTAAAACAGCAAATATTGTTTTAGCTTTTGCATTTAATCAATGTGTAATTCCAGTAGATACTCATTGTCATAGAATTCCAAACAGATTAGGATGGGTAAAAACAAAAATAGCTGAAAAAACAGAACAAGAATTAATGAAAATAATACCAAAAAAATATCAATGTGAATTTAATGCTATTTTTGTTCAATTTGGAAGAGATATCTGTGTTCCAATATCTCCAAAATGCTCTATATGCCCAATAAACAAATATTGCCCAAGAATTAATGTAGACAAATCAAGATAAATCCATTTCAATTCTCAATTCAATTAAAGCATTAATATATCTGCTAATAATTCTATAATGATGCAAAACTTCTTTTTCTTCCTCTGAGTTTGTTTTAGCATAAACCTCTTTTATCACATTATACTCTTCTTCATCTATCTTAGAAATCCTCATTATCTTTTGCAAATCAAAAACATAAAAACTTTCATAAAATAAATCAATTTGTTCTTTTTTTAATTTAGCCATCTCAAGAAGATTAGAAAAATTACATTTAGAAGAAATATCTTTTAAAAAATGATGAGAAATATTTTTAAATTCATCCCCAATTAATTCTAAAAGATATAAAGCAGAAAAAAGCAAAGAACTTTCTCTACTATCTTTAGATTTTAATTTATTTAAAATCCTTATGCAATAATCATGAAACTTATCAACATTAACATCAACATCATGAATATGTTTCAAAGTTTTAAAATTCCTACTAGAAATAGCTTCAAAAGTTTCATTAGACATTTGTTGAATTAATAAAAAAACTCTTCTAAGAGAATTATCAAATTCCTTAGAACTTGGCTCAGACATATCAGAAACTAAAGCAAAATCATTTCCACAATCTAATACCTCATATCCAATAAATCTATTAACTAAAGATTGTAAAAATTCATTAGGAGTCTTTTTTTTATTTGAAGGAACAGAATCATCAAGAATATATCTTGTAAAGAATTTATAAGGGTTATCTAATTTTAAATCTGGTTTAAATTTAACTAAAACCTCATCATATCCTTCTCTATAAACTGCCATAAAATACTTCCAAATTGTAGGATTATCTAATTCATCAATACAAATTTCAACTTTTCTTTTATCTTCTAAATTTTGCGCACTAACAAAAATCCCATTATCTCTCTCAGCAATATCAATTTCATCTCCTGGTTTAAGATTAAATTCCTTTACCCACTTACTCGGAAGTGTCAAGGTCATTGTGTTGTGGCCTTGCTTAATAACTTTTCTTTTCATTAAAAAAAGAGAAATCGTATATTTATATTATTTTCGAATATACACCCTAGTGAAAATATATTGAATAAGGAAAATCAATAAAAAATAAAATAGTCTTAAAAAATAAAATGATTAAAGTACAAGAATTAGAAGAAATCAAAACCATTCCTCAAGATGAGTTAAAACAAATAAAACAAAACTATCAAAGAGGAAAATATTCAAGTTTATCAAAAAGTCTCAAACTATTTATTAGAAAAAATGCAAGAAAAATCTTAGTTTTTAAAGGAGAATTTGAAGAAGAACAAAAAACAAAACTCACACTTGAAGAAGCAGTAAGATTTTTTATTCTTGATAGAAAAATAATTGATTTGCAATCAGATATAAAAGAACAATTAAAAGAAATGGATAAAGAATTATGGTATAGGGGTGAAAAACAAGAAAATCCAAATAGAGACCAAACCTATATGCAATGGATAAAACAATACGGAGCTGCATGGAGAATCCACAGAACAAGAGAAATAGTTTATGTTTTTAATCAATCTCCAAAAGAATATCTTGGACAACCAATTCCAAATCGAGACTCAATGTTCTAAAAAAGACTATAACAAGTTTTTTAAAGCAATTTTTCCAAAAGTTAATATGAAAAGAAGCTCTAGACGTTGGAAAAAGAAAAGACAAATGCGTTGGAAATGGCAACGTAAAAGATTGAGAAAAGAAAAGCATAAAAGAAAGTTAAAGAGAAAATCATAAATATAATTCTATATCATCATAATATTTATAAGCAAAATTGATAATTTAATTATATGTCAATAAGCAAGATATGGACTGAGAAATATCGTCCAGCTAATTTTTCAGAAATTGTCGGTCAAAGTGAAATTGTAAAAAGAGTGGAATCTTTAACCAAGTCATTAAACATTCCTCATTTGCTATTTGCAGGTCCAGCAGGAATTGGAAAATCAACACTTGCACTAATAGTTGTAAAAGAATTATTTGAAGAAGATTGGAAAGAAAACTATTTAGAATTAAATGCCTCAGATGAAAGAGGAATTAATATAGTAAGAGAAAAAGTAAAAAATTTCGCAAGAACAAAATCAATTGGAAAAATTCCATTTAAAATAATTTTCTTAGATGAAGCAGATGCACTAACTCCAGAAGCTCAACAAGCATTAAGAAGAACAATGGAAAACTATTCAGCTACTTGCAGATTTATTCTTTCATGCAATTATTCAAGTAAAATAATTGATCCAATTCAATCACGTTGTGCAATCTTTAGATTTAAACTTCTTGAAAAAAAAGATATAGAAAATGTAATAAATAAAATAGCTCAACAAGAAAATCTAAGTATTAATCCAAAAGCACTAGAAATTCTTTATGAAGGAAGTGAAGGAGACTGTAGAAGAAGCATTAATCTTCTTCAATCAACAGCATCAATTTCTCCATCAATAACTCCTGAGTTAGTCTCTACAATAATTTCAAATGCAAAACCAAAAGACATTAAAGTAGTTTTAGATTATGCCCTTGCAGGAGATTTTCAAAACGCAAGAGAAAAACTTCTTGATGTTATGTTAAAAGAATCAATCTCAGGACAGGATGTTATAAAAGCAATTCAAAAAGAAATCTGGAATCTTCCAGTAGAACCAGAAATAAAAGTCAAACTAACAGAAAAAACAGGTGAATCTGAATTTAGAATTGTAGAAGGAAGCGACCCTTTTATTCAACTTCAAGCTCTACTAGCAAGCTTTGTCCTTGCTGGTTTAGGAAAAGATTAAAATGAAAATCTTTATAGCATGTTCTAAGCACTTTTATAAGAAAATACCTAAGATAAAAGAGAAACTAGAATCTAAAGGACATAAAATAAAACTTCCAAATAGCTATGATAAGCCCTTTAGAGAAGAAGAATTAAAAAATCTAAGCAAAGAAGAGCACATTAAATGGAAATCTCAAATGATGAAAAAAGATAAAACCAACATTAAACCAAATGATGCAATACTTGTTTTAAACTTTGAAAAAAAAGGCATTCCAAACTATATTGGAGGAGCAACTTTCTTAGAAATATACAAATCTTGGGAACTAGGGAAAAAAATATTTATTTATAATAATTTTCCAAAATGTTCATTTACAGATGAATTAATAGGAATGAATCCAACAATACTAAAAGGAGATTTATCATTAATTTAAAATGATCCCCTGGGTTGAAAAATATCGTCCAAAAACTTTCTCAGATATAAAAGGACAAGAAGAAAATGTAGCACAAGCTAAAAAATTTATACAAGAATTTAATTTAGGAAAACTAACAAACAAAGCAAAAAAAGCCCTTGTTCTATCTGGACCTCCTGGAACAGGTAAAACAACTCTAGTTCATGTTCTAGCTAATGAATACAATGCAGAAATATTTGAATTAAATGCATCTGATTTAAGAAACAAAGGAAAACTTCAAGAAATTCTAAAGCCAGCACTTGAACAACAATCACTAACAAAAAAAAGCAAGATAATTCTCGTAGATGAAGCAGATGGAATTTCTTCAGTTGATAGAGGAGGGCTAACAGAATTAATCTCTTTAATTGAACAAACTCCTTATCCAATGATAATAACTGCAAATGATATCTGGAATAAAAAACTAAGTTCTTTAAGAAAAAAAACACAAATAATTCAATTAAAAGAAATAAACTACAAAATAATAAAACAATTACTAATTGACATTTTAAGAAAAGAAAAACTATTTCTTAATCCAAACATAATAACAAGCATTGCAATAAGAGCTAAAGGAGATATTAGAGCATCAATAAATGATTTGCAAAGTGTTTCAAGATTAAAAGACCCATCAATAATCGAATTTCATGAAAGAAATAAAGAACTTGATATTTTTAATGCCTTAAGAAATATTTTCAAAGGCAAAACAGACAATAAAACACTAAAGATATTTGATTCAGTAAAAATGCCTCTAGATGAAATTATTCTCTGGGTAGAAGAGAATATTCCAAATGAATATTCTGGAATTGAATTAGCAAAAGCATATGATAGATTAAGCAAAGTAGATGTATTTAAAGGAAGAATTTACAAACAACAATACTGGAGATTTTTAGTTTATGAAAATGCTTTATTAAGTTTTGGAATTTCATCAGCAAAAAATAATATAAAAACTGGTTTTACAAGTTATAAAAAACCATCAAGAATACTAAAAATATGGCTTAACAATCAAAGAACAGCAAAAAAGAAATCAATTGCAGAAAAATACGCAGAAAAAGTTCATGTGGGTAAAAAAAGGGCAATGCATGAATTTCCCATAATAAAACAAATAATAAAATCAGACCCAGAAATTCAAACTGAATTAAAACTTAATGAAGATGAACTAGCTTATTTAAACAAATAGAATTATTCAGCATTAACACATTCATCAACCCATTGCTTCATTGCTTCTAAATCTAAATTTGCTTCTGCATCTGCAAATGCTCCAGTATGAATTTCATTTGTTTTTGGACAAATAAACTGAGGAACTCCTGAGCCTTTCATATATCCTGCAACACATTTAGAAATTATTTCTGAATTTTCTCCTGCTTTAATCCACTTAATCTTATATCCTTGAGATTCTAATTCTTCAACACCTGGCTTCATTTTAGAACACCATCCACAAGAATCAGAATAATAAAAAATTACATCTTCTTGAAAATCATAATCTACTAAACACTCAGACATTGGTTTTAAATCTTCAGAAGAAATTATAGGAGTAACGCCCTGAATAAGATTCTCTCCATCTTTAGTAGCATAAACAGAAATTTCTTGTCCTTGATAACTAACAACAATTTCATATAATCCAGAAAACTCTAAAACAGAAACTAATTCAATTCCTCCTCCTGTCTGAGTATTAAGATAATCTACAACCTTTTCACCTACAACATTATCTCCTAAAACAGCTCCTCCAGTTATTCCAAAAAAACTATTTACTAAAAATACAATAACAATTAATCCTAAAACTACACTTGCAACCATCCAAGGATTTTTCATTAAACCAGAATCAGCATGTTTTACTGGTTCTTCATCAGAACTATCTTGAGAATTTGAATTTTCCAACACTTCTTCTTTTTTTTCATCTTCCATAAAAACAATATGAAAAAGTCTTTTAAAAACATTATGGTATCTAATAAAATATTATGGACAATATTCCCAATATCAAAAAGATTAAAAATTGATTTCTCATAATAAAAACATGTATGATATAATAGTTGGAAGAAATAAAGAGGATAGAGAAAAATTAGGAAAAAGAGGATTAATATCCATAGGAAAAGGATATGTAAAAATGGGACAATATACTTCTCTAAGTAATAATATATTCATGGATGTTGCAAAAAGCCATGTAGTTCTAGTAAGTGGAAAAAGAGGTTCAGGAAAATCATACACATTAGGAGTTATTGCAGAAGAAATATCAAATCTTCCAACAGAAGTCTCACAAAACATCGGAAGTTTAATTTTTGACACAATGGGAATTTATTGGACAATGAAATATGAAAATGAAAAAGACAAAAAACTTCTAGAACAATGGAAATTAAAACCAAAAAATCTTCCAATTAAAATTTTTGTTCCTTATGGGCACTATGATACTTATACTGAAAAAGGAATTCCCGTAGACGAAACTTTTGCACTAGATATAAAAGAAATGAAACCAGAAGACTGGATATTAACTTTTGGTTTAGACTTAATTAATCCTGTATCTGTCTTAATTCAAGAAGCAATTGATAATTTAAAAAATCAGAATTATGATATAAAAGACATAATTCACCAGTTAAACAAACACGAAAAAACAACAAGCCAAACAAAAAATGCAGCAATTGGATTATTTAAAGCAGCAGATACTTGGGGAATTTTTGCAAAAGAAAAACAAAAACCAACAAAAGTAGAAGATTTAGTTAATGCAGGAAAAACAACAATAATGGATTTAAGTGTTTATAATTCAGTAGGAGCTTTTAATATAAGAGCACTAGTAATTTCATTAATTTCAAGAAAAATATTTAATCAAAGAATGAGTGCAAGAAAATCAGAAGAAATTAAAGCTGTTTCAGAAGGATTAAATATTTTAGCAAGTGAAGAAAAAAAAGAATATCCTTTAGTTTGGATTTTAATTGACGAAGCACACGAATTTCTTCCATTAACAGGAAAAACTCTTGCAACAGACGCCTTAATTCAATTATTAAGAGAAGGACGACAACCAGGAATTTCTTTAATATTAGCAACACAACAACCAGGACAAATACACAGAGATGTTATGACTCAATCAGACATAGTTCTTTCTCACAGAGTAACAAGTGAACCAGACATAACTGCATTAAATAATATTATGCAAACTTATTTATTAAACACAATTCAAAAATCAATGAATGAACTTCCAAGTTTAAAAGGAAGTGCAATAATTCTTGATGATAATTCTGAAAGAATTTATCCAATGAGAATTCGTCCAAGATTCACATGGCACGGAGGAGAAGCTCCTACTGCTGTTAGAGAAGATAAAGAGATATAAGTTTCTCTGTAGTGCCTGGCACGGCGAGTGATTTTGATTTTATTAATTTTTTCAGTTCTTATTAAATCAAGGTCAGGAGAAAGGAGAAGCTCCTACTGCTGTTAGAGAAGATAAAGAGATATAAGTTTCTCTGTAGTGCCTGGCACGGCGAGTGATTTTGATTTTATTAATTTTTTCAGTTCTTATTAAATCAAGGTCAGGAGAAAGG